>Ga0326728_10002075_pt1 | contig 68140 bp, 53 predicted proteins | sample MB3enrmetagenome_FD_207602 | JGI IMG/M metagenome (GOLD analysis project Ga0326728, IMG submission 207602) | Lab enriched peat soil microbial communities from McLean, Ithaca, NY, United States - MB31MN | ecosystem: Environmental > Terrestrial > Soil > Wetlands > Peat | place: USA: New York... | reverse complement strand
GGCGAATGCCGCGGCCCTCGTCTCGGGAACGATCACGGCGACGGCCAACGGCAAGAACCAGATCATAGGCAACTCGCTGACCGCGGCCACGGGCACGCTCACGTCGGTAACGGTGCTAACGACGGCCATCCTGTCGGTCACCTTCTCCGCGGTTAACTTGCATCCCGGCAACGGGACATGGGTTGGCGGCCAGACCTTCAACGCGTACGTGACCGTCTCGAACACTGGAATAAGCGCGAAGGCCGTGAACGTCGTGGTCACGTTGACCTTCGGTGGCTACGGTGGCCTGATGGCTTCCGCATCCTCGCCGGTCTCTATTCCGGAAGGTAACAGCGCGAACATCACGGTACCGATCACGGTGTTAACCACCGCGACGAACATCAACCCCGTGACGATCACGGCGACCTCCACGGGTAACAACGAGATCTCGGGTGATGTCCTGACCGCTGCCACCGGCATGGCTACTGCAATCATCAAACAGGCTGCGGCGCTGTCGATAACGAGCTTCATCTCAACGCCTTCGACCGGAAACGGCACGTACATTGCCAATACTGCGTTCTCCGTGAAAATATTCGTGCAGAACACCGCCCCGACTGGCAGTGCGAGGGTATTGGGCGTGACCATTTCGTTGACGTTCGGTAGCTACACCGGCCTTTCCGCGAGCAACTCTTCAGCATCCCTGACGATCGACCCACAGGTGACAGCTATCTTCTACATCGGGGTGTCGGTCTCGGGCACAGCAACGTCGTCGGCCGTCACGATTAGTGCCACGGCATCGGGAACGCAGGAAATAACCGGATCCGCCATCAGCTCCACGGCGAGCACCTTGAGTGTCGCAGTAAAGGCACTCGCATTGCTATCGATTACAGGCTTTACCATCACGCCGTCGACGAACCCGAGCGGGAATGGCACGTTCATCGGTGGCATGACGTTCTCCGTGAAGATATCCGTCGAAAACACCGCGGCGACTGGCAGCGCACGAGCCTTGAGCGTGACCGTGTCCTTGACGTTCGGCGGTTACGGCGGTATGTCTCGGACCAACTCCTCATCGTCCCTGACGATCGACCCCCAAGTGACTGCGATCTTCTACATTGGGGTATCGGTCTCATCAAGCGCCACGAGCCAAAATCCTGTCACGATCAGCGCCACGGCTACTGGAACAGAGGAAGTCTATGGGCGCGCGTTGAGTGCAGGGCCGTCAACTCTCAATACGCTCATCAAGGCGCAGGCAGCGCTGTTGATCCAGTCGGTGACGATGCTCGGGAGCAACGGCCCGTACGTCGGTGGCATGAACTTCGTTGTGCGCGTCTCCGTCCAGAACACGGCGGTGATGGGCAGTGCGAAGGCAATAATGGTGACGGTGGCCTTGAATTATGGTGGTTATAGCAGCCTTTCATCGAACACTTCGGCATCCAAGACGATTGCCGTAGGCCTGCCTGTCAATTTCGACCTTAACGTGACGATCGCGGCCGGTGCGCCGAGCCAGAACAACGTGACGATTAATGCCACGTTTACGGCCTATGAAGAAATCTCGCTCAGGTCCTTGAATGGAGTCTCGGCTAGCGGCTTGATCGTGCCCATACAGCAACAAGCCAACGTGGCCATCACGAGCGTCTTGGTTCACGGCACGCCGGCCCCGCCGTTCGTCGGCGGTATGACGTTCACGGTGGAAATCACGTACTCGAACACGGGAGGCACCGCCGCGAACAGCGTGAACTCGACGTTCAACTTCGGGACGTACACGGGTTGCACGGTGCTCTCAGGAACGTCGTTCGTGACCGTGAATGCGGGTGCATCCGGAATCACGCAGGACTTCACGATCTCGATTACATCAGGCGCCGGAACCAACGCATCGGTGTGGATCCACGCAGCGTGGACGGGAACAGAACAGTATTCTGACAGGGCGCTAAATGGCGACTCGACCGGAAACAACCTGCACGTGCCAGTTCAAGAGCAGGCAAGCACCACCATCTCGAGCATCACGACGCCGGGAACCAATGGCACATATGTTGGTGGCATGACCTTCGCGGTGCGTGTTTCATTCTCCAACACGGGCGGCACCGCCGTGAATGGCATCACGGCGGCGCTGGCGTTCACCGGGTCGGGCCTGTCAGCAAACGGAACGAATCATATCATGACGATCGCGGCAGACGGCACGGGTCACATCGACTTCTTGATCACAGTTGCAACCACTGCAACGACGCAGGCCACAATCAGCGCGACGTGGAATGGAACTGAGGCAATTTCTTTACGGTCCTTGAATGGCGCATCCTCCGGTTCGAATAACCTCGGCGTGACCATCCTCCAACAAGCATCCTTGAGTGTACCACATGGTGGCGTGTACATCCTCAATCCTCTCGCCTCGGATGAATACGTGGCTGGCATGAACTTCACCGTTCAGGTCCTCCTTACGAACAGCGGTGGGGTCGCTGCGCAGAACGTGACCGCGGGGCTTGATTTCCAAGGCAATTCTTACATGACTACCAATGCATCGGTTAATATCACCATCGACCCGGGAATTACTAGGAACATCGATTTGCAGGTCTACGTGGCGGCGGCTGCGGCGAGCGGGATCATCCTGTTCGGCGCGACATGGGCTGGCCAAGAAGCAATCTCAAACCGGACATTACCGGGCGGCGATTCTTTGAACTCGCTTATCATTGGAGATGCCATCATCGACTCGCAAGCCAGCGTAACCATCACCGGGATATCCTATCGCACCGGGACGGGCACTTACGTTGCGGGCATGACCGCCGTCATAATCCGCGTGACCTTCCAGAACACCGGTGGGGTTTCGGCTACCGTTATGGGCACATTGGCGTATGGTGCATATTCCTACATGTATGTTCCGAGTGCAGATCTTCCCCCGGCGATCTCCGTCCCCGTGGGTGGCTCAGCCTCGCAAGATTTCCCTGTCTCCATCGAGAACAATGCTCAGAGCGCAGCGGTGACGATAAGCGCGACGTGGAGCGGGACCGAAAGGATTTCCAACCGGTTCCTAAGCGGGAGCTCTGGCAGCGCCAACCTGCCCGTGACCATCGAATCCCAGGCCAATATCACAGTTACAGGGATCTCCTGGACAAGTGGAAATGGCACGTATGTCGGTGGGATGACCTTTACTATTCGAGTAACGGTGCAGAACTATGGCGGTGTCAGTGCAACCAAGGTGATGGTCACCCCATCGTTCGGCGGATATGCGTACCTCTTGGATAATTCGTCCGGTTCCATCACCGTGCCGGCTGGTCTCACCGGCCACCTTGATTTCTTGATGCGTGTCGCCGCGAGCGCGATAACTCAGAGCATCACCATCAGCGCGACCTGCACGGGCACCGAGGCGATTTCTGGCTTCCCATTGACAGGAACTTCGGGCACGAATAACCGGGAAGTTACCATCCTCTCGCAGGCACAGATAAGCGTCAGCTCGATTCTCGTGAACGTAACCAATTCACAAACCACGCCCAACGTTTGGGTAGCCGCAACTGTCATCCTGCAGAACACGGGTGGGACGCCTGTGAGCAGCGCCTCCGTGACATTGGTGCTTAACTCGACATGGGCGCAGTCCCCGACAGCGGTAAACCAGAGCACGGGCCTGTATATCCCAGCGAATGCTCGCATCGGCGTGCAAATACAGTTCTTCGTGTCCGCGTCCATACCCAACGATACGGGGATCTTGATCAAGGCCGGCTTCTCGGGGACTGAAACCATCGAAAACGTGCCTGCTCCCTTGATATCTGCAAGCAACACGACCCTGAAGGTGTTAACGGCGCCGTTTAACGTCAGCATCCAAATCGTCGGCGGTCGCCTCTCATACGTCAAGGGTCGTGATAGTTTCTTGGTAGCCGTGTCTCTCAACAATTCAGTTGGAACGACGAACGTGATAAATGGAACAGTGAGGCTGAACTTTGCTGAAATAAGTGGCTTTTCGGCAAATGCAACAAGCTATTCGAACCTGACAATCGGGATCCGCACGATCGAGACCGAGTACTTCAACGTGACTGTCGCGGGTTCGGCGCCGCTTGGGCCGGTTTCCTTCGACGCAGTGTTTTCCGGTAACAAGCCAGAATATTTCACCAAGGATTCAGCTAACGTTACTATAACAACGTTCAACCAGGCGAATGTTGCGATCACGGGGATCACCTACCAGACAGGTAATGGCACCTACGTTGCCGGTATGTCGTTTGTCATTCGTGTCGCGTTCCAGAACTCTGGCACATCAGCCGCGTACGGTAACGTTTCAGCAGTTCTCGGCTATGGCGGCTACGTGAGCCTGTCATCCAACTCTTCCGGATGGCTGATCGTTCCTGCCGGCGCGACCGAGTACCAATATTTCAGCGTGACCATCGCAGCCAACGCGGCTTCGAGCGCGGTGACCATCAGCGCGACGTGGACGGGTACCGAGCAATACTCCAACCGGTTCATGAGCGGAGGCTCGAGTCCCTACAACCAAGTCATTACGATCCTTGCCCACGCGAGCATCTCGATCACGAACATCACATACACGGCTCCGGGCGGGTTGTTTAACGGCGGCTCGTTTACCGTGGACGTTTACTTCAACAACACGGGTGGTGCGGACGTGACCGGGGTTACGGTCACGTTGGTATATCCATCTTGGCTTACCCCTTCTGCGCCTGGACCGAAGACCATCTATGCCGGAAGTTCGGGCTACATCGAGTTCACGGTCTATATCCATAGTTGGAACGTGACGGGTTCCATCGGCGCAACGTTCACCGGTTATGAGGCAATCACGCAAATTCAATTAATCGGGAGTTCGGGGAACCTCAAAATCACCATCACGATCCCTGCACCGTCGAACCTTCTCATCACCAGCATCACGATTCCCTCTGGAAACATGAACTACACGGCAGGTGGTTCCTTCCAGCTCCGGGTGACGTTCGAGAACACGGGAGGCCTCGATGCGGATGATGTCAAGGTGACTATCGGTCCCGCAGGATCTTTAACATCCACGCCGCCCCCGTTCACCGTCCCTGCCCACGAAAGCTATACCATCACTGTCAATGTATCAATCCCGGCGTCCGACCAGAAGGCGAGTTTCAACATCTTGGTAAGTTTCACCTGGAAAGAACAATATTCGAATACGCCGAACGGCAGTGAGGAATCCTCTAAGTTCGTGATCAATATCACCCCACAAATCAACCTCACCGAGTTGATACTGCTTGCAGTTGGCATAGCCGCGGTTATTGGCGTTGGATCTCTGGCCGCGCGACCGAGGAAGGAAAGGGAGCAGATCATCCCCGGCAAAAAGAAGACCTGCAAGCAGTGCGGCAAGTACGTGAAGCCCTACTCGGTCACGTGCCCGTATTGCGGCTACAAGCTGTCCGAGGAGGAATCGATCACCGAGGCCATGAACAAGCTCCGTCACCTCTTCATCTTCCACGAGGAAAGCGGCGTGTGCCTGTTCTACCATGCGTTCACCGATTCGAAGATCGACCCGCAGCTCATCTCCGGCTTCCTGTCGGCCATCACGTCATTCGGCGGGCAATTCAACGAGGCCACGAAGAAGAAGGGTGCAGCGGTTGCCACGTCGGCAGGCCCGGCAAAGGAGCAAAAATCCACGGGATCGGACCTGAAGGAGCTGGTGTACAAAGAATACCGCATCCTGATGGAGACGAGCGGTCCCTGCAAGTTCGCCGTGCTGATCGCCGGCCAAACCTCGAAGGTCCTGACGTTCAAGATCAGCCAGTTCGTCAAGCACTTCATGCGCACGTATGACGAGGTCTTGAAGGACTGGAAGGGGAACGTTCGGGTCTTCAAGGACGTCGATAAAATGGTCCGCCTCATCTTCGGCCTGACGCGGGTGCAGGAAGGGCCCGAGAAACCGGCCCCTGCCCAGGCCGGTGCGAAGCCCGCGGCCGGCACGGTCGCGCCCGAGGCGAAGCCCCCGAGCCCGCCACCGGCAGGATCCAAGGCATCGTCCGGGAACCAGCAACGCCCGGCGAAGCCGGTGCTTCCATCCTCAACCGGCAAGAAGCCGAAGAAGTCCGCCAAGAACCAAGAGCCCGATGCCGCCACCAGCGGTGTTCCCGCGCCCGGCAACGGGACGAGCACCGCATCGGGGCCCTCCTCGTTGAAGGGCAAGATCGGGGCACCGGGTGAATCCATGCCGGCCAAGAACGACAGTTCCGTCTCTGAAACGCCGCCGACCAAAGGTTTGAAGAAGCAAAAGAAATGAACACAAACGTAGCGGTTACTTCCACGTTTCGATTTTCCCCTTTTTTTCCTATTTACTGCTTATCGGCTTTCAACGCGTGCTGAAGATCGAGGAGGGCATGATATCATGAAAAATGAAGAGCGATAAACGAGCTACTATTTTAAGCTGCGGTAATGGAACGTCATTGCCTGAATGGGTGGCTGGTGACTTCGGGAATGCGCATTCGGATCAATTTTTCAATATCCCTCAGGCATTGGAGTTCTTCCTCGTCGCAGAAGGCAATCGCGATGCCCGCGGCACCCATGCGACCCGTTCGACCGATGCGGTGGATATAGGTTTCCGGCACGTTCGGGAGGTCATATTGGATGACGTGGGAGATGTCGTCGACGTCGATGCCGCGCGACGCAACGTCGGTCGCGACCAGCACGCGGGTCGTGCCATCCTTGAACTCGCCAAGGGCTTTCTGGCGGGCGGTCTGCGACTTGTTGCCGTGGATCGGCATGGCCGTGATGCCTGAGTTAGTAAGGATTTTCACGATCCGGTTTGCCCCGTGTTTTGTCTTGGAAAACACGAGCGCCCGGGTGATGTCCGGAGAACGGAGGAGTTCCACCAGCAACGATGCTTTCGATTTTTTTGGCACCCGGTACAGGTATTGCTTGATGGCATCGAGCGTCGGCTGATCTGGCGAGATCGTGACTTCCACCGGGTCAACGAGAATGTCCTGCGCCAAGTCGACCACCTCCCTGGGAATCGTTGCCGAGAACAGGAGGGTTTGCCTGGCGGTGGGGACGAGCTTGATGATCTTCGAGACGTCGTGGATGAACCCCATATCAAGCATCCTATCGGCCTCATCGAGAACCAAGACCTCGACGTGGTCCAGCGTCATGATTTTCTGGCCGATCAGGTCGAGCAGGCGGCCAGGCGTCGCCACGAGAATGTCCACGCCGCGATCGAGCGCCTTCACCTGCGGGTCCTGCCCGACGCCCCCGAAAACCACCGTGTTTTTCAATCCCGTGTATTTTCCATAAGTATCGAAACTCTCGCCTATTTGGATGGCGAGCTCGCGGGTCGGGGCGAGGATTAGCGATCGAACAGCACGTCGATTGGATCTTCTCTGCGAGCCTTGCCTGTTTTCCTGCTGGTTCGATGCACCAGATAGGCGCTGCAAGATTGGGAGCGCAAAGGCGGCGGTCTTCCCCGTGCCCGTCTGGGCGCACCCGAGCAGGTCGTGCCCCGCGAGCACGAGCGGGATAGCCCTTGCTTGGATGGGCGTTGGTTCCTCGTATTCCGCATCCTTCACGGCATGGACCAAGCTGTCGATCAAACCAAGTGCCTCGAACGTGGCACGAGCATCGACATGCTCGATTTGTGGTTCGATCTCGGCGGCCTCAGGCGATTGCACGGGTCTTTTTGACCGGTGCCGCTTACGCGGGCGCGGTAGACCCGTGACAGGCCGTGCGGGTTCGGCCGGCAATTCCTGCGCCCCGTCGCCCTGGATACTGGCTTGGCTCCCCACGACGATCGTCACGTCCTTTTCACTCATTAATTCCTTGTTGTTGGGGGCATTTTGGGCCTGAAAACTCGACCTGCTGCGGTGGCGAGACCGCTTCTGGCCGCCGGTCTTGGCTGGCTCAAGGTCCTGTTGATTTTGCCCAGATGCCACGTTTTGTTTATCAAGCCTGCTTTCAACGAGCCGGGCATTCGCCGCAACCGGTCCTTTATCCCCTTGCTGGACGGAGAACTGCATCCGAACGCCAGTATCAATCCTGAGATCGCGAAAGTTCTCAATTGCTGTGTAATGCAAAAACACTGCATTACTACCATCATCTGGCAGGAGAAAGCCGTACCCCTTCTTTCGATCGAACCACTTCACGACACCCGTGGTCGCTCTATTTTGTTCTGATGACATTGACACTTTTCTAAAAAGAAGCGGGACACTTCAAGGAATTGGAAATCGGGGATAGGATCGCGCACGGAAAGATCACGTGCTAATGAGGCTGTTGATCTTGTTGAGCGTGGAGTCGATGACCTTGATTTCATCCATCATTTTCGCGTTGGTATAGAGTTTCTTGGCCTCGAGCAGGTAGGTCTTGGCATTTGGAAAGTCTTGCACGTTGATGTAGGCATACGCGATTTTCATGGTCGTTTCAGCGTGATCAGCCTCGCTTAGGACCTTTTTCTGGTTGTTCGTCCTCAGCGTTTCCTGGTAGACCTTGATGGCATCCGTGAACTTCTGCTGACCGAAGAGGATATCCGCCTTGCGTTTCAGGAGATTCGGGCTGTTCTTATCATCGGGATCGTCAGGCCGCGTCCCCCCCTCTTCCAACGTCGAAACTTGCTTCCGGTATTTCTTGTTTCCATTTTTTTGGCTCTGCTGGTAACAGAACAGCGCGTATTCCTTCTTGTTAAGTTTCTCGTAGATCTCGCCGAGCACACCCCACACCGTGCTGCGGAAACTGTTGTCCTTGAATTGCAGCTGGTTGATCTTGCGGAGGTACCCCATTGCAGCGATGTATTGCTCGGTCTTGATCTCGATCGTGGCCAGTTCCAGCAGCGAGAGCCGCTCGGTGATCTGGTCCGGCGGTTCCATCATCTTCGCGGCCGACATTGCCTTCTTGAAGCAGAATTGCGCCCCCTCGAAGTCTTCCAAGTTCTCCCGGCATAGGCCCAAGTAATACCAACCTTTCGTCGCGATGTCATTTGCTTCCACGGCCTTGACAAACTCCTCCTCTGCCTCCTGCCATTTCTGCTTGGTATAGAGCTTGAGGCCTTTTTCAACGAATTTTACTGCCATTGAAATCTTACCATTTGTGGGTCGTGGAATCGTCAACAGGCGTGTCTCTTTCGTGGAGCTGGCGTTATCCGTTATTCCCTCGACGCGTGACTTGTACCACGCGCGGCTAAGCAACGATCGGTTTTTCTTGTTTTTATATCTTGCCGGGCCTTTTTCCGCAACGTAGCACCAGCCCTTTTAACCACGCCGGAACCAATTGATCGTAACAGCAATGACTTGCAAATTGTTGCAAGTCCGTGGTGATGATTCACGCAGATAAAGACATCCTGCGCGTGGTTGTATGCAATCTCGAAATACAACTACGTGAACACGATCGAGGATATTTATTCGGCCATTCGCGATATGGCCAACCTCGGCTATACCGCCATTGAATTGGAAGCCATACGAGATGAAAATTTGCAGGCAGAGCTCGAAAACAAGGAAGCGCTGAAGGATTTGATCGATTCCTTGGGCTTGAAGGTGATTAACCTCTGCGCCATTAACGAGGACCTGCTCCGCCCGGGCTTCGAGAAAAAGCTCGATTTTTTCGAGCAATGCTGCGAGCTCACGGTATTCTTGGGATGCGACATGATCCAAGTCGACTCCTTCATCCCGCCTGCCAAGTTCATCGGCGAGCAACCCTACAAGGACAGCATCAAGTTCGGCCTTCCTATGAAGGTCGAGATCGATCCAGACTTTAGCTGGGATAGACATTGGCGCCTGATGGTGGACTCCATCAAGCGCTGCGACCAGATCGCGCAGGATCACGGTCTTCGCATGTGCTTGGAGCCCCGGGTCGGGGAATCCATCGCCAACACCGATGCCATGCTCCGGCTCATGGACTGGGTCGGTTCGGATAATTTCGGGGCGGTCTTGGACACGGGCCATCTCAACGGCGGGAAGGAAGTCATCCCCATCTCGGCTGAGAAGCTCAACACGAAAATATTCTACGTGCATGCCTCGGACAACGACAGCCGGACCAACGAACATCTCGGCCTCGGGAAGGGCAACATCGACTGGGAAGGCCTCTTGCGCGTCTTGAACAAGTATTCATATGACGGCTACATCGCCATGGACATCGGTAACATTCCCAACTTGGACGAGGAGAACATCCGGTCCGTGCAGTTCTTGGAAGAGCTTGCGTCCCAGATTTAGCCCTTCCGCTGTCAATCTGGTTTTTTGTTATTTTTCACATGTACATTCGATCTAGCAACCGCTAGCGCCGCTGGAGGGCGGCGAGCACTTGATGGGGAAAATCTCCCTGATCTCGTCTTGGATGTCTCCTGAATCCGATTGGTTCGAGAGATGACCGGCAACAAAGCTTTCAAACAGCACGCTCAGTCGTTCCTTGCACGATGCCACGTCATCTCACGGGATGGTTTCTTGCAGCACCGTTCGGACCAAGGGCCACGCCACGTACTTGAAAAATAGGTCCGAAATGGTCCGTGTCCACGCTGATGCATCGGCTTGGCCCGTGGCTTCGTCCCTCGGTTCGCTTCTAAATGCTTAAATTTGTCTCGAACAACCAATGTATGTTTGACGTTGAATATAGCATTTCGTCTGGAACGGTGAATCGCAACGACAAAAAAACGGGTGCTCGAATTTGCCCGCACCGATCTCATCACGCTTCCCAAAACGACGTCCATCACCGAGATCGCAAAGATCATGCGCGAGGGGATCGTCGGGTCCGTGTTCCTGACGGGCGAGGACGGGAGCATCGAGGGGCTCGTGACCGACCGAGGGATCTTCGACCTCATCGTCGAGGGAAAGAATCCCCTGGATGTCGAGCCCGCCGACATCATGGAACAGCTCATTCTCATCGACGAGGACACGCCCGCCTTAGATGCTTTGGAGCTCATGAAAGAAAAAAATGTATTACGATTGGGCATCACGAGATGCGGCGAGATGATCGGCATCGTCTCGAAGAAGAAGCTGCAATTCGAGCAACTGCGCATCATCAAGGAAGAGCTCGGTATCGAGGAGTAAGCCTTATTTTTTCATGCTCTTGTTAAAGTTTCGATCCGGGCGGGTCTATTTTGGATACTGTAACGAGGTACTCGTACAAACCCATTCGCTTCAGCTTTGGTTCAAAATTGCAAACTTCGTTGAAATGTGCGTCGTCTGAAACTAGGATTGCATCATTTTCAACGACAATCGCAGAGATGAGGATATCGATTGCAGGAATCCGTGTGCCGCTAGTTCGAAGCCTGCTCGAATACTCAATGGCCTTCTCGTAGGTTTCCACGGTTAGTTGGATAAAGGTAACATGGTCGTTATTTGTCGCCGGGGGATATTCGATTGCGGTGAGAATCGTCGTGATCACGTCTTGGTTCTACCCGGTTCCCCCAGCCCGCTTGAAGATGTGGATGAGGGCATTTGTATCGAATATAATTGGTTTTATCACTTGTCCTGTTCCTCGCTCAATTGGTCTGCAGATCGCTTCTCGTCCATCTCGTGCATTTTGGAGACAAACTTGGATTCCTGTTCTAGATCTGAATTATTAGCAAAATTCTTGATGATGGCTTTTGTTTCATCCGGCAATTTCGCCCATAATTCTTTGGATGTAATGGTCGTGCTAGCTTCGAGCTTTGATAGGTAGTCGGTGATGGACCTCCGGAGAATCTCTGACCATTTTATCTCCGGATGCCGTCTCATCCGTGCGTGAAGGTCCGCATCGACGTGAAAGGTGATGTTTGCCATACATGTATTATGGCATTTTACGCATTTATGGTTATTTAACATCTGAATGGTAAAAGACGACATCGTTCAGGTTCTACGCCCCAAGACCAACTTTTCTCGGGCAAATGCCCTCTGATGGGTCGCATGCTGGTAAAATGAAAACGGAGGTCGAACCTGCGATACTATTCGCTATTATGCTTGATCATCTTTGCACGGGCGACTTGCTCGAAATGTGAGCCATAGACACGCCCAGTTCTGGCGTATTCACCAAGTATGCGGTTGAGATCGGGGTCTATCTCGCCCGGAGGCTCGTTCTCGAAGGCCGTGCCGGGCAGCGGCATGAACGAGTGCGTGTGGATCTTCACGCGTGAATTTTGCAGGACGTCCTTGATGAAGGCCATGTCGCAGGCCGCGTCATCTTTCGTTTCGCCCGGCAGGCCGAAGATCATGTCGATGTCCATGTTGTACCCGCGTGATGTGATGCGGTCGACCGCGTTCCAGACATCCTCGATGGTGTGCCCGCGGCTGATGTGCTTGAGCATTCTTGGGCTCCCCGATTGCGCACCAACAACGAAAGACTTGTTGCTCACCAGGGGCCCGACGGCATCCATCACCGCGTCGGTCACGAACTCGGGACGGACCTCGGACGGGAAGGTCCCGAAATAGACCTGGTCTAGCCCGTCTATCTGGTGGAGCCCTTGTAGCAGCTTCTCCAGCGTGTCGACGTTTGGTTCCCGGGTCTTGCTCCCGTAGGCAAAGGCGTTCGGCGCCGTGAACCAGACCTTGTCGTACTTCAATTCGACTGCCTTTTTAACCCAGTACAGCACGTTGTCCAGGCTCCTATGCCGGTTCTCCCGGCCGAAGATTTTCGGCGTGAGGCAATATTTGCACCCGTGCGGGCATCCCCGCGTGATCTCGATCGGCCGGAACATCCTGTTTTCGGCGGCAATGGCTGGGTAATCATCAAGGTTGACGAAACCGGTCTCGGCCGTGCGGTGGATGGCCCTGGTCGCCTGGTCGCAAAAGTAACAGTTGGGCGTGGCATTCGGGACGAATGGCTGGTCCCCGTTGTCGGTAACATGCTGGTAGTATTCCTTGAAAAATTCTGCGAGGGCAACCTCACCTTCCTTGACGAACGCGAAGTCCACGCCTGCCTTAGCCACATCTTCCGGCCTAGCCGTCACGTGGGGCCCGCCTGCCAAGGTGATGAATCGCCTGGCTATCTCCCGTTCTACGGCAAAAGTCTTAACCGATCTTATCTCATCCAAGATCTTTGCCGCATGGAACGAATTGATGGAGAAGAGGAAAAAATGTTTTTCGGCATTGCTGGCAAGGGCCGCCTCCAGCGCGGAATTCACGTCCTCCCTCACGAGCTCAACCTTCAAGTTGAACGCGGCCAGGATGCCAGTGCCTTCGAGTGCGGCCACGATTGATGACCACGAGTACTTGTTTTGTGCGCCGTAAAAGACGTGCAAAATGTCTGGAGATTCCTGCGCCATGGTCCTACTCAATCAGATTTTTTCAGGTAGAAATCCTTGATCCTATCCTTGATAGCCGCGATGAGCGCATCCTCGTTATCCCTTGTCATCGCAGAGTATTCCACTTGGACTTCCTCGCCCAGCTCGTGAAGCCGGTCGATCGCTGTCTGCCTCTCTTCCGGGGAACTCACGTCAATCTTGTTGAACATGATGACAATGGGAGAGTCGGGGAACAACCCCTTCACCTCCTGCAACAGGTTGAGCTGGTCGGCGAGGTCGAACCCCGAGTTTTGTGACGGGTCAATGATAAACACGATGACGTTGGCGATGTACTTCATGGCGGTGATTGCTTGGAGCTCGATGGCGTTGCGGTCCGGCATGGGGCGATCGAGGACCCCGGGGGTGTCGATAAACTGGATCATGTCATTTCCCCGCTTGTAAAGCCCGACCTTGATGCGCTTCGTCGTGAACGGGTAGACAGCGACCTGCAACTTGCTCCCGCATAAATTGTTGATGACCGAAGACTTCCCGACGTTTGGATAACCCGCGATGACCACGGACGGGACGTTGGAGTTGACCACGGGAAGCGATTTCAGCTTCTTGCGAGCCTCCCTGAGGTAGGCGAAATCGGGTTCGAGGCGCTGGATGACGGACTGCATGCGGCCGAATGCCTGCTTCCGAACGAGCCCGATTTGTTCCGGGGCCGCCGTCGAGATGACTTCTCGGACCTTCTCGTGCTTGAGCTTCTCGATCACGCGGATGTTGCCCGAGATGCGGCCCAGTTTTTGCTTCAACTGGTCGTTATCCACGAGGATCTGCGCGAGATCCTGATAAAACGGCGGCAATTGCTGGAGATCGGGCACGCTCTTCACGATGTCGTCGAGGTACTCCATCACGTATTCGAATGCCACGTCGATCCGCTTGATCTCCTTGGCCTTTGCAAGCTTCACCGCCCCACTCTTGCCAGAGATGGCGTCTGCCTTCTTGTTTGCTCTGTTGTAGGCAGTCTCCAAGATCTCGCTGACGGTCGGAATGAGCTTGAAATCGTGAAAGGGTTCGATGGGCATAGTGAGCACCTACGGTCGTGCGTGAGCGGTGCGGGTCTTGCAGCAATAAGTCATAATACTCTAAAGAATTGTCTCAAATGAATCAAATTCATTAGGGCAACTTTGCGATAGATAACTGATAGTGACGCACACGGTCGATCATCATGGGTCAAGATAGGGAAAATCCTGACGAAAACGAGAACGAGTCCGGCGAGGACAAGGATCTCATGAAATCAACGCTCATTGCCCTCGGTTGGGAAGAGAGCAAGGATGATGAAGTGAAGGAGGCTCCAGTGAATCTCGCCGAAAAAATCAAGGCACTTGAGCAGGAAAATCTATCGCTTCAGAAGATCATTGATGACAAGACCGCGGCGATTGAAGGCCTCGAAACGAAGTTTGCCTCCTCGGGGGATGACGACGATAGCGAGCAAAAGCTCCAGGAACTGAAGGAGCAGCTCGAGATCCAAGCGGAGGTCAACCGGACGCTCGAGGCGAAATTCAAGGAGCTCAGCGAACAAATCCCGGCCGAGGGATCCAGATCTGACACGTTGATCGATGATCTAGAGGCAAAAAATGACATAATCGCCGGCCTCAAGGACAAGATCGAGGACATGAGCCGGCAAATCGAGTCCGGTGCCGCCCGCATCAAGGAACTCGAAGAATCATCCGGCACCGCAGCGAGCGAGCAGGCAGGGCACGAAAGCGAGATCGACGATCTCAAGGCCCAGATCGAGTCCTTGTCCAACGATCTTGCAACAAAGACCGATGCGATCAGGGACCTCGAGGAAAAGATCGATTCCAGCGTGCACGAGACCGAGACCAAGGACGATAGCATCAAGGATCTTCAAGATCACGTCCACGAGCACGAGGAGACCGTCGCGGAGCTCAAGCAGCAGGTCGTTGACCTGGTGGCCGAAAACACCAAGCTAGAAGGAGATTTGCATACAAAGGAAGCCGAGCTCTCGGAACAAACAGAGAGCGTATCGGATCTCGAGTCGCGTGTGAAGAATCTCGACGAGATGGTCCGGAAAAATGGCCTCACGATTGATTCGTTGAAATCCGAACGCGATGATCTCCGAAACCAGATCGACGAGCTGCAAACCGTCATCTCGAACCAGAACAAGGAATTGCTCGAGAAAGAAACAGAAATCTCCGAAAGCATGGATAGTCTCCAGAAAACCATCGATCGTAAGGAAGAGGAGCTGGACTCGGTAAGGCAACAGTTGCAGGAAAAGTTGGAAGAATATGATTCTCTCGTGGAAAAAGTAGAGCTCGTGGATAAAGACCGGATAGGCACGCAGGCGATCCTTGAAAAAACCACGAGGGAACGGGACGAGTACAAGGACAAGTTTTCCCTGCAAAAGAACATCCTCAAGAAATACGAGACCCAAATCGAGGATCTCAAGGCCGAATTGTCGAACGCTGCGAACGTTACCAGCGATGTCGAAACTCTCAAGGCCGAGCTCGCCGAGGAGAAGGACCACCTCGTCGCGGAAAACGAACGGCTCACGGCAGAAAAAGAGGCGATTGCCGCCGAGGGGGAGAATCTTGCAAGCGAGATGGATGTCCTGAAATCAAAGGTCTCGGATCTCGAAATGGCATTGGAGGCGGCTTCGACCACGAGCAACGATGCCCTTCTCGCGGAATGGGAGAAAAAAGAGGCATACTTCCAGGAAAAGATCGACGAGCTTGAAAAGACCCTCGAAGAAGCCTTTTCCGAAACCGCCAAGACCGCCTCTAAAGGTGGTGATCTGGACGGGTTGAAGCACGAGCTTGATCTCCAAACCGAAGCCATAGAGGGGTTAAAAGTGGATCTAGCTAACCGGGATGAGGAAGTGTCTAATCTCAAGGCCGAGATCGAAAAGTACAAGCGGCGTGTACCGGGCGCCAGCGCTCCCGCGGCCGACACGAAGGCCCTCGAAGAAGAGATCAAGAACCTGAAAATAGCTGCGAAGGAAATGCGCCGCCGGCTGAGCAGGTACGAGACGGTCGATGGTTAATCTTCCGTTCTTTTCCGGTTTTCAGGGTTCGACTCGCATGCTTTATTTTCCTTCCCGCGTTCGTTTTGATGAAATGTCGCTAAACCCATGGGGCACGAGCAAGATCGACGATTACGATCGCCTGTGCAAGGAATTCGGCATAGAACGGTTCGACGAGGTTCCCGACGAGGTTTTGATGTCCAGCAAGTACTTCCGCAGGCACATCATCTTTGGCCACCGTGATTTCGGTGTCATCCTTGCCGCCATCAAGGAAAACCGTCCGTGGGCGGTGATGAGTGGCATCAAGCCGTCCGGGTCGTTCCATCTCGGCACGTTCACGACTGCATCCGAGATCGTTGCGCTCCAACAGATGGGTGCGAAGGCTTACTATTGCATCGCCGACATCGAGGCGTGGCAGGACAATGGCATCTCCTTCAAGGAATCTGCACCCATTGCCATCGACCAGCTCGCCGATGTCCTCACGATTGGCTTGGACCCGGCCCGGGCCTACATCTGGCGGCAAACGACCGAGCAGAGGGTCAAGGACATCCCGTTTCTGGTATCGAAAGGCGTGACCAACAACATGCTCGAGGCCATCTACGGGGAACAGCCATTCGGCATGTACCTGTCGGCGATGGTCCAAGTCGGCGATATCCTGGTCCCGCAACTCAGCGACGGGCCGACCCCGACCGTCGTCCCCGTGGGCATCGATCAAGACCCCCACATTCGCCTCACCCGTGACCTCACGCGGAAATACTTCCAGGATGACGAGGAGAACGGGTTCTTCCTGCCAAGTGCGACTTACCACAAGCTGCTCGAGGGTATCGATGGATCGGATAAGATGAGCAAGAAAAACCCGAACAGCATGTTCTCCTTCGACGAGGACCCGGCCTCGATCACGGCGAAGTTGAAAAACGCGTTCACCGGAGGTCGTGATACGAAGCAGGAACAACGGGAGCTGGGCGGTCGGCCGGAGATTTGCATGATCCACAAGTTGCTCCTGTATCATTTCCTCGAGGATGATGAGAAGTTGCAGGAGATCTGGGACGATTGCAAGGCCGGCACGCTGCTGTGCGGCGACTGCAAGAAATTCGCGATCGACCTGATCTTGACATACATCCAAGCGCACAAGGAGAAAAAGGTCGATTTCATCCCGGTTGCCAAGAACATCCTTGGCCTGGAAGATCTGAATATTGATTGAAATTATTTTCAATAAAAATTGCTTGCCTTCGCAAGATCATTGAGCAGGAAAAGGAGACCCCCCGATAAAATAGAGGTGCATGACACGTGTCAGAAGAAATGCCATTAAAGACCGACGTGGCTGCGTCAGCCACGGTGACCGCCGCGCCGGTGCCTGATTCCTTCCGCGCGCGCATGATACGCGATGCCCCGATCGGGGCGCTCATCTCGATCGCGATCGGAATCGTGATCCTGCTCGCAGGTTCCCTGAACCTGAACGGGTGGATGATTGAGGCGATCCAGTCCTTGATCGGCACGAAAGGTAGCTCGGCCCTCATCGGATCCGACATCGGGGGCGTGCTGGGCCTCCCGAACGTGATCAATTCGAACACCACGCCTTCCGTCGTCCAGTACATCTATGCGTCGTTCGTCATGTTCCCGTCCAACCTTTCGTGGATCGTGGGTGGGTTCATCGTGAGTTTCGCCCGGATCCGCAAGGGCCGCGATGACGGCAACCTTCATGGTGGCTGGGACGTGTTCTGGTACGGGTTGATTGCCGTGGAGATTCCCTTTGCAATCTTCGGCATCATATTCCTGCTCTCGAGCATCAGCCCCGGATCAGCCCTGATCGCCCTGCAAGGATTCACGGGAAGCGTGTTCCTGTTCTACCTGCTCTTCTTCATCCAGCCCACGTTCTGGATCGGCCTCCTATGCTCGCTCGTAGGCAGCTTCCTCGGTGCCGTGGCCGCAAAGAAAACCGTTTGAGCGCCTGTTTCTCGGGTTTTTCTTATCCCTCTTTTTTCCTGATGGTATGTTCCTTCCTTGTCGTCTTGTCGGTCCTGTTAATTTGCACGATATTTCAAGGTCACACGAGAAGAGGAGACGAGATAATGACGCACGAGTATGCTGAAGCCAAGCTGTTGGCCTTGGACGGACCAGCCCAGGTCATACCTTTGGAGAGAGAGCTGTTCGAGTGTCAAATTTGCTCTTATATTACCTTATTGGTCTATGAGCTCGAAATTGCCACTAGATAGCTTTTAATCGATGGCAATGCGTGAACTGCAAAAAATGACTAAAGATCTTAATTTTGGGTGCGTGGATTGCGTTTCAACCAATCGATGAATGTCGTGATGATTTCTTGGTATCTCGCGCCCTCGCCTGCGGAGATGCTTGCGACCCTGAACCTGTCCTGATCCACGTGCATTCTTTCGAGGATCTGGCGTATGGATTCCTCCCGTGCCCGTGTTTTCATGAACCCCGTGTTGTAATGACAATCCTGCTCGTGGCATCCAGCGACCAACACGCCATCGGCGCCCTTCGCAAAGGCCGTGAAGATGTAGAGCGGGTCGACCATGGACGAGCACATTACGTGAATGGTGCGCACGCCCGCCGGGTACTGGAGCTTGGCGGTTCCCGCGAGATCGGCACCGGCGTAAGAGCACCAGTTGCAGAGGAAGGCAACGATCAGGGGGGATGCAGACTTTTGATCGAGGATTGCATCCAGCTGCACGAGCACTTCGTCCCTGGTAAATCCCGGGATGGACAATGCTCCTGATGGGCAGGCCGCTTGGCAAGCCCCGCAACCCGTGCAATCAGGTACTGATATCACGACACGGTCGCCGTGAAACGCGAGCGCGTTGAAATTGCAGACCTCCGTGCACAACTTGCACTTGGTGCATTTGTCCTGGTCGTATTGCACCTTTCTCGGATCCAGGTCGATGATCCCCTTCGCCATCAAGGCGATGGCCTTGCTCGCCGCCGATTCTGCGCTGGCAATGGATTCGGGGATATCTTTTGGTCCTTGCGCGACGCCGGCGAGGTAGATGCCACGGACCGTGCTCTGGGACGGCCGCATCTTCAGGTGATCTTCCAAGAAATAGCCGTCGCTCCCGAGGCTGATGTTCAGCACCTTCGCCATTGCTGCCTCGTCTCGTGGTGGCACCATGGCCGTGGCAAGCACGACCAGGTCCACCTCCTGCTCGACGAGCCGCTGGACGAGCGTGTCTTCAGCTTCCACGATCAACGTGTTACCTACATCTGCCGGCCTGATGCGTGACACGCGACCGCGCGTGTACCTGATGCCATACGCTGATCTGGACCGGTTCAAGAATTCCTCGCATCCCTTCCCAGTTGCCCTTAGATCCGTGTAATAGATCGTGATAGATGCTCCTTCCAGCCTGTCAGCTGCTTGGACGGCCTGCTTCACAGAGAAGTTGCAGCAGGCCCGCGCGCACCACGGGTTGCCCACTTTATCGTCGCGCGCCCCGACGCACAGCACGAATGCAATGGATTTTGGCGGTAACCCCGTGCCGGGGCAAACGAGTTTCCCCTTGGTGGGGCCGTCCGGGTTCAACAACCTCTCCATCTCCAAGCCCGAGATCACGTTCGGGTTGGTCCCGTAGCTAAATTCGGGCTTCAAGGCCGAATCGAACGGCTCGTAGCCGGTCGCGGCGATTATCGCGCCGACTTCGATGGTCAGGAGCTCGTCGACTTGTTCATACTTGATCGCCTCGCGCTTGCACCCGAGCTCGCACGCCTTGCAATGGATGCACGCGTCCTCGTCGATGACCGGGATCAACGGGACCGCTTGGGGAAAGGGAACGTAGATCGCCTTGCGGGGAAAGAACGCGTCATCGATGGAGACCGGGCACGGGCCGCAGCAGTCATCGAAGCACCCGACGCATTTTGATTCGTCAACGTGCCGGGCTTTTTTCCGAACGCGCACGGAAAAGTTCCCGACGTGCCCCGAGACCTCCTCGACATCCGAATATGTGAGGAGGACGATGTTCGGGTGCTCCTTGACGTGGACCATCTCCGGCCCCAGCACGCAGATCGAGCAATCCAGGGTGGGAAAGGTCTTGTCAAAGAGCGCCATGTGGCCGCCGATCGATGGTTCCCGCTCGACGAGGTAAGTCTTGAACCCTGCATCGGCGACTGCCAAGGCGGCCTTGATTCCAGCCACGCCCCCGCCGATCACGAGGGTTGCCTGCGTGACAGGGCTGGTATCCATCACTAACGGGCTGGCCAACCTCACTTTCGCGAGGGCCATGTCGATCTGGTCTATAGCTTTTTGTGTTGCCTGCCGCGGCTCGCGTGCATGCACCCAAGCGTTTTGTTCGCGGATGTTCGCGAATTCCACGAGAAATCGATTGATTCCCGCGTCCTCGCAGGCTTTCCTGAACAGTTCGCCGTGCAATTTTAGCGTGCACGCCGCGATCACGACCCGATCGAGCTGATTTTCGGTGATCATCTTCTTTAAATGAATTAGGCCGGCATCGGAACAAAGATATTCGTGGTCCACGCTAGACACGTCAGGATAGGTGGTTGTATCGGAAAAATGGGCGAGCACCGCCGGCACGTCTATCACGCCACCGATGTTAAACCCGCAATGGCAAACGAAGATCCCGATTCTCATGTCGGTCGTGATTGTGAATCCAGCTCCTTTTTTTATAATTGCGTAATCTTGAAATTAACTCACGACGTGCACCGGGTCCGTGAATCTCTCTGGAATATCCTTCGTTTCGACGTGGGTCGAGTAATATTTTACGAATTGCTTGGTAAAGTTGTCTGATATCGAGTTGGCAATCGATTCGTTTTTCTCGATCTTGCATTGGAAGGTCGGTGCCTTGGAACGGGCGTTCATCCTCCCTTCACTGACGAGGAGGTTTCCTTCCTTGATCACCGCGTGTGGATTCTCCAACAAGTCAAGCGTGCGATCCCGGTCGGCCAAGATCCCGTCGAGATCCTCTTGCTTTGCATTCAGGATTATCGCATCCCCGAACTGGCCGGATCCGAGCCCGCCGACAACCGCATCGATCCCGAGCAATCTGGCAGGAACGCACCGTGTGATCCGGATCAATTCTTCCAACGTGATGATTTTACCTTCTAAAGAATCGAAGACATTCCCGATTGACTCTTCCGATGGCTCAGAGAAAAGACGCTTCCGGGCATCGGCACAGACCATGGTTGCAAGAATGGCGGCAATTTGGCCGGGATCATGTAATATCTGTGGAAGGAGGCTGAAGCAAAGGCGTTCCCTGATTCTTTCACTTGCATCAAGGACCAGCGCCAAGCTTGATAAACTTGCCCTTTCCAAAAGCACCCTCGATTCGCGTGCCTTCACGGACGTGCCCAGCACCTCGACTTCTCCCTCGATCGAGGATCGCCAGGTCACATCTTCCACGTGGTGAATTGAGGACGGGCCGAGCTCGACGATCGCCGTGTCTTGGCGAATGTCGCCTGGGATGTCCAGAAAGAACGCCACTCGTTCGTGTCCCTCGAGCAGGTCGCAGAGCGCTTTTGCTTTATCGTTGATAGTATCTCCAGAATCTAATGCGCTGGCGGAAAGCAATGAAGCTTGCACGATTCCCACATCGGAGCCGGTACCGGAATCGCCTGCCTGCGCATCGCTTTCAATGGCTTGGACTACCGCGTCAAGATCCTCGAAGCTCGTTGGCGCGGCATCCAAGCCGAGATCGGTGAGCACAACCGGCTGCAAGTTCATGGCAGCGCGCGTCTTGATGGTTTCCGAGATTATCTTCACGGGTGTCATACCACCGAATGGAATCGGTTGGAAGGCCACTTTCGGCCCGACGGGTACGTTTTTCCAGCGGGCCGTGCTCCCCGGTTGAAAGCAAGAGATCCCGAACGCCCGGTACCTTTCCAAGAGCATTCTCGCGAGTTCCGACGCGTAATTCGTCACGCCGTTTTTCAGGAACCCGAGCATGAGCTGGTTGTTTGCGATGTCCAAGATTGGAACCTTATTGATGGCACGAACCCGCTGGATGATGGCATGCTGATCAAGAGCGCTAAACGGCGTCATGCCCTCGAAGATGGCAGTCGTAAATCCCGTCATTAGCAGGGATCGTTCCAGCCTGGCAGGCAGATTCTTGAGTAAATTTGCACGCGCAGGTGGAAGGCGAACAGACGGTAAGATTCCCCCCGGCACGACGATTCGGCCGCCTGCATCAATGTGTTCGGGCGGCGTTTCCGGCTCCACGTCTTGATCTTGGACAATGCCATTTTTGATCTGAACCGTGCGTGGTTCGTAGGCCACCCCGTGCATCGGATCGAGAAGGATCGCGTTGTCGATAATCGTGTTCGTATCCGTCATTGTTCAGCCCTCATGGCGTGCGTCGAAGATCCTCGAGGGGCACGGGTTCTCCAGAAACGAGCTCGATGTCCAAGTCGACAGTGTTCGCCCTTGTATCGACAATCTCGTTCACCCAAGGAGATTTGACGAGGTTGACCGTTCCAATCTTGACAAACCGAGACATCCTGACGGTCAATACGACGTTCCTGTTGGTCGCGGGATTGGTGCACGACACGCTGGTTCCCTCTTCCAAGTGCCAGTTTTCCGCATCGTTTGCATTCACGAGAAGGACCGGCGTTTCACGGGCGTATGCTGGTGAAAACTTGCCTTCCTCACCAATTGCTTTTACGGCGGCAGTTTCCACGATTCGTGCTTTCACTTTCAATTTTAGTTCCCAATGAAGAATTAGACCGAGGCGATTTGAACTTGCTGCCGTCCGGCCCAAATATCGCGGGATCACCGAGCCGTTACGATGTGAAGGTTCGGATTGTAAATTGCCAACGGAATATCCCCGATCAAAGGCGAGGAGCGTATGCAAGTGCCGAGAATTCAAAACGATAAAGAAAAAAACCAGATCTCGTCCCAGGCAGGGGGCTGCAAATGAAATGCCCGAGCAAATAATGTCAGCGATTTGGGTGTTTGGGTCATTTTCTAATGAAAATGTTCTTGTTGCTGGAGATCTCCAAGGTCGCCATTTCGGCAATAACATCTTAAATCTTCAATAAATTGGAGTCGCATATATCAATGGAAGTGTAACCCTTTGAACAGGCCAATTCTAATGTTTTTCGGGCTGGCCGGCATATTAGCCATCCCGCTCGTCGTGTCATTAATTATCGGTCTCACTCCAATTGCAATCATATTAAATATAACGACAGTTTCGGGTTGGCAATTGCATGCTATTTTGTTTTCAATATCATTCATTATTGGAGGGTTCGCGTATGTTTCTGGGAAAAAAATCTCGCCGGGCTCGACAGCATTCAAGAGCCTTCCGGATTTCGTGAATCGGAGATTCCACATCGTAACCGGCATCGCGTTTCTCCCGATCATCATAATCCTGCTCGTGTTCCTGACAGTTTTGAACCAGTGGGGCTCATTTCAAACCAGTTGGGGGATGTTATCCGTGGCGCATAGCACCGTTGGCATAACTTCAGTGGCATTGCTCGTTGCAGGATTCTTGCTCGGCTTCAAAAAAATTCGCAAGACGTTTGGCGAGATCGAAGCGACCCATTGTTCTATTAGTATGGCTGGTTTCTACCTATTTCTCATCTCGATCGTGCTTGGATTTGCATTTTTCTTTTAAAAGGCTTTCGAGATTAGAATTGCGAAGACGAGGATTGGGATAATTTAAAAAAGGGAGAAAAATTTGATCCCGTCGTTAGCAGCGAGAAACGGGGTCATTTCTTGAAGATTTTTATCACTGCTATTACCAGTATGAGAATGATCACGACTAAATCGGCAATCCCAAGCGTGCTCGCAACGATTAGGGGAATATTCGGTGTCGCAGTGAAAATCCCAATTACAACACCGATAATTGATAGTATCAAAACGACTAGCCAAGATTTTCTATCTTCGGTTGCCATGGTTTGATCGAAAATCAAACACCTTTTTTTTTAAAAAAGGTTTCGACACCAGTAATCAAAAGATCATCGAGTTTGCTGCGAGGCGCCGCGCCGGCGATCCTTAAAACAATTTAAAGTCGATCGGGACTTTAACTATAAAAGATGACAATCTTGGACATCAAGCCAAGGAATTGCCCGATCTTGCGTTTAACTGATAAAAACCTGGAGAATTTTTGCCCCACGGGTACTATAGATGTCCAAAATTGAACACATTTTTAATGAGTAATTGCGACTGTAAAGTCCGAGGCTCGGACTTTCAATTGCCGCTGGTTCGCGCCGATTTTCGCATAGTGACCGGCCAATGTTAGACAATGTAGACCTATTCAAGTCTCGACTTGCTCAAGTCAAAGCCGAATTGCAAAAGGAAGGAAAGATAGCCGATAATCTCTTTTTCTCGGCCTTGCTCCTCGATAGTGACAAGAATAAAAATCAACGAAATAACATCCTCCAGATCCTGACCAAGCACGGGTGGAAAATAAAAAAGGGATACATCCAGCTCCCGGAAGGAAACCGTGATGAAATTATCGAGGCCTTCCTCAGCGACGGGCAAATCTACATAATGGCCGCGTTTGGCGTGAGCGCTGTCGATCTCGAGGCAGACACGACTGAACCAACCTCGGCATCGATAGCCTCTGGCCTCTTCAAAATGCAGGAAGAATACGGTGCTGGAACCAAAGAAACGGAAGAGGAAGCGCCTGCCCCCGAATTTGGTCTTGGACAGGCTTCCGAATACGATTATGAAGCCGCAATCCTTCCGGCATCCAAACCTCCAACCGTGCCACCAGAAGCTGCATCGGAGTTTGCTCCAGAGCCACCATTGTACACCGGGATCGATGTGGCGTCCGAATATGCCGAGCAAGCTCTTCCCGCGCGAGCGCCGGAAGACTTACCAGCTGCGATGCCTGAACCCGAGCCACAATCAACGCCTGAAATGAATTCCGAGCCAGTCGCTTCGGAATACCAAGAACTCGAGAGGATGGTTCCTCACGAAGCCGAAGTAAGTGCACCACCCGTTCCCGAACGTCCAGCAGAAAAATCGTCATCAAAATCTTGGTCGACTCATCCCTTGCCCGTGAAAAAGCAGGCAAACACCGCGCAACAGGCCTCGTCGTTGCAAGAAGCAGCTGCTGCGATAAAAGCTGCACCCAAATCGCGGGAAAAACCGGGAAAAACCGGGAAAAACCAGGGAAAAACGGGAAAAACCGGTGGGAGAAACCGGGAAAAACCGAAGGCGAAGCCTGCTGCGGCACCGACATCATACGATTACTACGTTTGTGCCAGGTGCGGCGCGGAAACGAGCAAGTCCGAGATAAAGCATTCCCGTTCCTTCCTCGAGTGCCCGATATGCGCCTTTCAATTTTCGCCAAGTGAGGCAACCATCATCCGGAAAAGTGCGGCACAGGAGGTGGAGGCATACGGGGCTGAAGAAGATATTTCATCCGCTGGTTCTTCTCAGGTCGCCGATAAGGGCACGAAAGCAAAGAAGACGATGATGCCTAACGCATCCACCGAAGCTCCCGAAATGGCGGGTATCGATGTCGACCAGCCCTTGAAAGAAGCATGTGAATCTGATGAATCATCCCAGGGGCAACCCGCTCCAGCGCCGGCATCGCAACCTGATGCCTCGCAGGGTGGAGAAGCTGCGGCCTGTAAATGCCCCAAGTGTGGCAGCACGGAGTTTACCAAGATCCAAGACCGGTCCAAGGTGATCTCTTACAATCCCTTGATGTACGGATTCAAGAAGAAGTGCTTGAAATGTTCCAAAGAGTATGATTAATGATAGATTCCAGCGGCTGAATGGCTGCCATGCTCCTTTTTCAATCTCATTCAAGAGACAGGAGGATTCGTGAAACTGCTTCGGGTTACACTCAAGAGTCTCAACAAACTTTTAAAGGCATAGACTTTCAATCGCATCACGACATGGCTCTGAAGCGATTTGTGATGAACGAACACCTCGACGTGGTGCTCGAGGCAGATCAAGGGGATTTTTTTATACACAGATCAAGTGGATTTGACATAACCGGTAACAATATCCACGCCGAGATCGTGAAGGGCCCCCCTTTTGGAAAAAAACAGGGCAATTTACATCTCTTGGGGCGCGTGGATACCCAGCAAGCCCAATCCTTTAACCAACACTATTCGAACGTCCTCGGCCAATAGCAAACGAGCATCCCGCAAGGCCTCGGTCTCCTTGATAATGGGACAGTGATTATAGAATTGATTGAATGACTGGGCCAGGGCGATGAGATAATTGGCCACGATGTTGGGCTTGTAGGCTTGAGCGCTTTCAACGACGATGGACGGGAATTGATCGAGCAATTTCACGAGCTCGAACTCGTGGGGATCCACCAATAGATCGAATTGCACGTCGGGGCGGACTTCGATTTCGGCCTTGCGTTCAATGCTGCAGATCCGGGCGTGTGTGTATTGCAAGTAAGGGGCCGTGTCACCCTCGAAGTTCAACACTTTCTCCCATGTGAAATCCACGTCGCGCGTCCGGTCGTTCGCCAAGTCACCGAAGATTACGGCCCCAATCCCGATTTGCTTGGCCACTTCTTCCTTGTTGGCCAGGTCAGGGTTCTTTTCCGTGATAATCTGCTCGGCCAGTTCGACCGATCGCTGGATCACGTCCCGCAAGAGCACGAAATTGCCCTTGCGCGTGGACATCATTTCCCCGCCATAAGTCATGTTACCGAACGGCACGTGCACGAACTTGCTGGGGTCCTCCCCGAGCTTTTCGAGCACGGCAAAGAGCTGGCGGAAATGTAATGTTTGGGGAGCCCCCACCACGTAAAGAATCCGCTCGGGGGAATAATTTTGCAAGCGATACATTGCCGCGGCGATGTCCCGCGTGTGATACGTCGAGGCCTCATCTGATTTTTGTAAGATGACCGGCGTTTCAATGCCAACATCATCCAGCCGCACGATGAGCGCCCCCTCAGAAATCTCCGTGGGCACCCGTTCCTTGATATACTCGATAGTCGATTGCAACCGGTCATTGTAGAAGGCTTCACCCTGAATATGATCAAATTGAATTTCCAGCTCCTCGTAATACTTGTTGAATTCTTCCAAGCTCAAGTCGCGGAATCGCTGCCAGAGGGCCACGGCTTCGGGATCTTGATCTTCGAGGCGCTTGAACCACGCCCGGGCTTCATCATCGAGGGATGGATCTTCCTTGGCCCGGTTACCGAACTCGATGTAAATTTCGACCAGGTAATCAATCCCTTCCGCTAGCAGCCGGTTTTCATCGCCCCACTTCTGATAGGCCACCATAAGCTTGCCAAACTGGGTTCCCCAGTCACCGAGATGGTTGATTCCAATGATAGTATAGCCAAGCGCCGCGTAAAGCTTGCAGATGGCATTTCCGATGACCGTGGAGCGGATGTGCGCGATCCCGAAGGGCTTGGCAATGTTCGGCGAGGAATAATCTACCACGATGTTCTTTCCAACGCCTTCCGAGCTGGTGCCATAAGCTTCCTTGGCTTCGAACACGCGAGCGAGAACGGATTCTATCAAGATCGCCTGGTTAATGCCAAAATTGACGTAGGGTCCCACGGCCTCGACGCGCACGAAGGGCCCACCGGGAGTAATTTGATCTGCCAGTTGTTGGGCAATATCTTGGGCAATTTGAGCCGGAGCCTTGCGCATTTGCTTAGCCAGCTTGAAACACGGCACCGCATAGTCCCCCAAGTCGGGATTCGGGGGAATTTCAATGAGATCCTTTTCGATGGTCATGATAGGCGCAAATATGGCCACGATCTCTTCTTTAAAGTCCATAATGGGTCTAAGAAATCTGAAGCACGCACTAGTAAAATTTTTTTGGGAGTTTCGGAAGTGAATGTGATGGAACCATCTGACGATCACCAAGTGTTGCACCGGGCACCCAAGACCATAATCATCCATCACGGCGGCCCCGGCATGGATTACTGGGGCAGGTACGTGTTTGTCAAGACCAATTTCACCCGCGTACTTCGCCTGGCCCTCGCGAGTACGCCGAGTTCTTCGGGTCGCTGCTCGGCACGCCAGCCATCAAGCTCATCGAGCGGTCCATGGGGAAGGCCCAGCGCGTGATCGATTTGCGAAAAGAAATTTGAACGGCGTCATTCAAGCCCACATCGAAGGTGTAACCAATGGTCACGCAGATATCCGTTTTCGTTAAAAATCAGGCTGGGCAGCTGGCAAGGATTACCGAGTTGCTGGGGCAGGCCGAGATCAACATCCGGGCCCTCACGGTCAGCGAATCAGCCGATTACGGAGTGCTCCGCATAATCGTTTCGGATCCAGACAAGGCCGCGGAGGTACTCAAGGAAGAATTCCTCGTTGACTTGACCGACGTGATCGCGTGCGAATTACAAGACAAGCCGGGGAGCCTGCACGAGATCGCGGCGGCGCTCGGGCATGCGACCATTAACATCGAGTATCTCTACGCATTCGTCACCCGGTCCAACGAGGCCGTTCTCATCCTGCGGGTCGAGAATGGCATGCAAGACAGGGCCATAAAAATGCTCGAAGCCAAGCAAATCCACATCTATACGCTGGAAGAGCTGTACGCATTGTAATAACAACACACCTTTTTCCAACCTGTGTGGGTTTTTCATGCGAACGTATTCGATTATGCTCGGGTCGACAAACGAGACGAAACTCGCCGCGCTCAAGGATGCCGCCGGCACCTTGCAGGAGTTCTTGGCCACTCCGCAAATCCAATGTATGCCGGTTAAGGGCAGCCCGAACCCGATGGATGATGAGGTCAGGGCAGGTGCCATTAGCCGGGCGGAAAGTGCACTTGAACGACTCCACCTGATGAGCAAATACGAGGACGACATCTACATGGGTGTCGGCATCGAAGGAGGCATCGTCCACGTGCAAGATGCGCCATACATCACCGCGTATTGCCACGTCATCTCGGATGCAGGTGAATCCCACGGGGCGTGGTCCGCGTTTCTCGAGTGCCCGCCATTGCTTCTCGACGAGATCCGATCCACCGGAAAGGAGATGGGCATCGTGGTCGACGAATTGCGTGCCAAGTCTCGGATTCCGTGGCACGGCGGTGCATTTGGAACGTTCACGGCCGAGCGGTATACCCGCCAGATGGCTCTCAAGGACACTATTATCTTGGCGTTCAGCCCGTTTTTCATAAAGTTCGATTAAGATTTTATGACGGACTTGTTGCATCGGCGTAACTTTATTGCAGACGGTACCTCTTTGTTCTTATAAATTGATTTTCAGACTTCATTAAGTGAAATCTATGGGCTGGTTCGATTTTTTAAAACCGAAAAACAAACAACAACCCCGCGAGGTGGGCGAGCAAGCCTCGACGCCAGATGCGGACGCGCAAGCCGCGGCACCCGATACGGGCGCCGTGTCCACACGGGTTGCCAAGAATGATCGTGCGGCACAATATACGGGCGCCGGGTCCTCCAGAAGTGTCCCGAATGCCGGAATAAGACCAAGTGCAGGCACCGTGTCCTCCAGAAGTGCCCGGAATGCCCGTACAAGACCCGGTGCAGGCGCCGTGCCCTCCGAGGAAGCCGGGACTGCCGGTGCCCTGAGCAACGAAAACAAGGCTAATATCCAGGCAGAATTCGAGATTCTTCGATACCTCGATCAAATTTACGGGAATCCGTTCATTTTCCTGCACGAGAAACGCGGGCAGGATAACTTCCTCAAGAAAATGGATACTTTCTTCTCGGCACGTCCCAGCATGTACGACTATTGGTCGAAGGAGGGACGGGAGATCGTGACTACGGTCCAGGACTTGTTCATCCAAGCGGATGTGTATGCAGACGAAAACGGGATGCGGGGATCGACGAAGTCCAAGAACCGCCTGATCATGATTCTCGTCCTCGCTGGCGTGCTCGGTTTCGTCCTCTTGTCATACATCATCCCCGGGATGGCCGGCGTATCAGAAGTGCTCCTGTTTGTCGCCCTGTGCGCCATATGTCTCGTTCCCAATTATGTCAACCGGTTAATGATGAAAAAGTCCTTCAAGTTCATGGAAGAGCACGTTGGGGCCTTCCTCGTGGACCACCCCATCGAAGTAATCCACGATTGCACGCAATATCTCCTCCTTGACATGCGCGAGCAACTTATCAATTCCAACATCGACTTGGACAAGCTGCCGTTCCAGCTCGTGAACTCGGACTACAAGGGCATCAAGATCATGAACTCGGGGAAGAATGCACAGGTTGGAACGATGGTCTATGCTGTCCAGTTTCTCAAGGACGGGGAGGACCCCGACGAAGACGTGCGTTCGGGAATGAATACTTCCCGTGTCGATTCCGATGTCGATTCCGATATTGATTTCGACAGGGACGATTCCCGGGATGGAGTCGATGACGAGGACCAGGACGATGACTCACTCGTTGATGAACCATGAAGGCAAATTGGCGAGAGACGCGTCCTCAAGCAAGCATTTTCACTGCGATCGAAATTACTCCCCCCCTTTTTCTGGACCTTTTCGCAAGATCATGAATTTTCGTAATTTTTTCGTAGGCGTTCAAGTGCGATAAGAACCTTCTTTCGCGCCAAAAAATGATAATAAAGCCAAAGGGTACAGTACTATAACATTTAAAACCGGATAAGTCGGTGCCCAGAGATGCAAAAAAATGTCATATTAAAAGTAATCGTGGGAGGCGATGGCGGGGTCGGTAAGAGCACCTACTTACAGAGATATTGTTCCGATGTCTTTCTCGGGGATACCAAGTTGACCGTGGGTGTCGATTTTCTCACCAAGATTGTCACGTACAAGGAAATGAGTTTCACGTTCGCGCTCTGGGACTTGGGCGGCCAAGACCAATTCCGGTTCATCCTTAAATCCTATATACGGGGTGCGCACGTGGGCTTGGTATTCTTCGCGCTCGACCGGGTCCAGAGTTTCATCAACCTGCGAGAATGGATCCCGCTTCTCCGGGACGAGAATGTGGATCTCCCCCTGATTCTCATCGGCACGAAAGCAGACCTCGAGGACGAGGGCAATCGGGTTCCCGACAATGACATCCAGGACTTAATGGCAGAGCACGACATCATCGACTACATCCGGACGAGCAGCAAGACGGGCGAGAACATCACCCTACCCATGGACAGGATCGCGGTCTACTTCTACGAGAATAACTTGGTCGGGATTTGAATCAATTCGGGCTTCCTACCAGAATTCTATTGCATGGCCGGGACCATGGCTCCTTTTATCGACTCGAATGCAGGCAGGATCGTGCTTGCCTCTATAACGATACTTTGTGTTGTCCTCTTGCTCTTTATCATCAAGTACGGGTTGGGTTTGTCGTGGATCGTCTACGTGCTCGTGTTTTCCGTGCTCGGCGTTGCGCTGGTCCAAAAATTGATCGCCCGTCGGAAGCATCAGGTATGGTCCCGCTTGTCCCCGTCGAATCCTTGATAGGTGTGGCCGATCTTCGGCTCGTCGTGACTGCTTGGCCCCTTTCCAGCTTGCGTGCTTGGGTTCTCCCTTTCTTTGAGCAGGTCCTTTTGGTGCCTGTAGACGATCCAAGCAACGACAACAAGGGCAATTACTGCGATCATTGCATACCACAACACCGTGATCTCTTCCGGCGCGAGATCTGCAAACCAGATAACGAGAATAATGGTAAAAAGCACGAAAACAAGCACGACAAAGCAACTCTTCGATGCCGTGAGAATGAACGCCATTTCATTGCCTCCAAGCGCGGTGTGCTGGTGTTATATCGTGCCGTTGGTCAAGAGCTTATTTTACGACATTTATTAAAAGGCATGTGCCCTTTAACCTTGAAGAGTCAACCGCCTCTCGCCTGAAACAACTGCAACCGAATCACGATCGCTAAAGGTCTTATCTAAAGATATTTAAGATCAATCAAGGCATAAACACCCTGCTAACCAAGTCTATCTATGAGCACATCTATAGACATCTTGGCAGATTTATGGTGGCAAAGTAATGAGCGAGAAAATCGTTCTCAACAAGAAATTATCCATGGATAACGATGACCGGAAGATCATGTCGCTATTGCAACACGATCCCGATCTCACGCACTCCGAGATTGCCGAGAAGATTAATAAGTCCCAGCCGGCCGTCGGTGCTCGCATCCTGAAATTGGAGCGAAAGGGCCTGCAAGCAACGCAATATGGCATAAATCTCAAGGAGAACAAGTTTGTTTTCGCGCTCGTGAGTATGCATGCGAAGAACCCGAAGACCGTGTTCGATATGATCGAGGCCTGCCCGTACGTGGTCAATGCCTTCAAGTGCTCGGGCCGCACGAACATCATCGTCTGGATGGCCGGCACGAGGCTTGAGAAACTCGAGGAAATGGTCGAAGTCCACTTTAGATCCAATGCCGAGATAACACACGTGAACATGGCCGTCGTGCTCGACCCTATCAACGATCTCGTGCTCCCTATCGATTTCAATTTCGAGAGCCATCACTCGATCAATTGCGGGCCTGACTGCCACGCGGTCTCCCTCGCCCAGAAAGCATCCGGCGCGGCCTATGCTCCGGTCGAAGAAGATAGCGACGTGAATTCCCAGTTTTCCATCGATGACGATGACAAGCGCATCATCATGTATCTCCAAGCCGATCCCGAGATCACGCATTCGAACATCGGCGAGAACATCGGCAAGAGCCAGCCTGCAGTCGGTGCGCGCATCCAGAAGTTGAAGGACAAGTCCTTCTTGGCCGTGCAAAAGGGCGTGAACTTCCGGCTTGTCGACCAGCTACACCTCGTCCAAGTGTCGATCTCGGCCCTCAACTCGACGAAGATCTTGGAACGCATGCGGCAATGCCCCTTTGTCATCACGGGATTCCGCACCACAGGCGACACGTCCCTGATCGTTTACATCGCGGGCCACGCGCTCGAGAAGATCGACGACATCATCGATTTTTGCATCAGGTCAGATGAAAACGTGAAGGAAATCGAAACCGCCATAATTTTGAAATACATGAAGGATCTAATCCTCCCATACAATTTTGACAACGAATTTTTGGAAGACATTGGCTGCAGCGAGTGCCACCATTGCTCGCAGAGGTTCGCGAAGGATTTCCACGGCGTCGAGCAGGTCACGACCGACGAGGCCGACGGGTAGCTGGGTGACGTGTTCACAAACCATCGAATGGAATCCTTTTTTGGAACACCATCTTTTCTAGATTGATCAAACCTCGTCGGAAACCGTACGGTTTCCAAGGTTGAGCGAATCATGGCTGAAGATCAATTATACGATTTGTGCATTATCGGTGCGGGTCCGGGCGGGTATCATAGCGCGATCCGTGCCGCGCAACTCGGCGCCAAGGTTGTCCTCATCGAGAAGGACAAACTCGGCGGAACCTGCTCGAATTGGGGCTGCATCCCGACCAAGGCGCTCTTCGCGTCTGCAAAACTCGTCTCTGATATTAGAGAAAAGGCCGAATCGTTCGGCATCATCACCGGCCCGGTCACGACCGACTTTGCCAAGGCGGTGGATCGGAAGAACGAGGTCGTGACCTCGCTCGTCGATGGCATCGCGGGCCTGCTCAAGGCCCAGAAGGTCAAGGTGTTGTTCGGGACAGGTAAAGTGGAAGGCGGGAACGTGGAAAACGGGTTCACGGTTTCCTCCACGGACAAAGAAGGGCAGGTCGAAACACTCGTTGCGAAACGCTTGCTCATCGCGACCGGTTCCACGCCTGCAATGATCCCCGCGTTCAACATCGACCACCAGAAGATCATCACCAGTGACGATATCCTGGCTCCCGAGTTCAAGAGCCTTCCCGAGAAGATGCTCATCATTGGCGCGGGCGTCATCGGGTGTGAATTTGCCAACATTTTCGCGGCCTTCGGTGTCAAGATAATCATGCTCGAATTTCTCGACACGATGCTTGCCACCGAGGAGCCCTCTGTTGTCAAGGAGTTGAAGAAGAAATTTGACGCTCTTGGCATTGAGGTCAACACCTCGCAGAACGTGCTGAGCGTCGTGGCCACGGACAGCGGCGTGACTGCCACGACGGTGCCGGCCTCCGTACCCAAGGAGGAGATCGAGAACGCGGAGAAAAGCGTGTTTGATGCCGATCTCTGCTTGGTGTCGATTGGCAGGGCCAAGATCTCCGCGGACCTCGGCTTGGAGGATCTCGGCGTCGTGATCGAGAGGGGCCAGATCAAGATCGACAAGGCTACCTGCGAGACAGATGCCAAGGGTGTTTACGCCATTGGTGATGTCACGGGCGTCATGATGCTCGCGCACGTGGCCTCCCACCAAGGCGACGTCGCCGTGGCCAATGCTTTGCACGATCTCGGCTTTGATGTCGAGCCCCGGACCGCCAATTACGATTTCATCCCCTACACGATCTTCACGAACCCGAACATCGGCTCTGTTGGCCTGCGCGAGAAGGTGGCCAAGGAGAAGCTCGGGAAAGTGAACACGGGCAGGTTCTTCTACGGCAGCCTTGGCAAAGCCAGGTGCATGGACGAGACAGACGGTTTCATGATGATCGTCGCCGACGAGGCCTCCGACAACCTCGTCGGGGCAACTTGCATCGGGGCCGAGGCGCCCGAACTCATTTCCGAGATCACGGTTGCCATGCAAACCGGCATAACGGCCCAACAGCTCGGCGAGATCGTGCACAGCCATCCGACCATCTCCGAGATGGTCATCGAAGCGGTCGAGGATGTTCATGGCATGGCTATTCACAAAGCTGGTCGCAGGAAATAGGCTAGCACAATTCGAACGTTCCTTCACAATTTTTCCCAGTATTTCCTTCTCTTTCATTCTTTTTGCACATCCTTCACGGTCGTCCAGCATATTATGGTGACCAAAGGTTTTATTCACAATTGCTGCTATGATAAACTCATCCTTCTTGCGTTTTCCATTGCTATTTGTGTGGCGGGAAGTCTCCTTCCCTGCTTTGCCGGAACATCTTCTCGCACCGTTCCAATAGTTTCTGACAAAACCCTTATGCAAGCCTTATATCCCCCTGATTGCGAACGTGACGACTGCGCCCGAAACGTTGAACATGTTCTTGAAGTATATAACGAATGGCTCCACGTTCGCGTCGTCAGCGACGAACACAACTTCTGGAAAGAACCAGTCGATCTATTTCCACGTATTTTCACGATCTCGGCGTACCGAGCGCCTTTTCTCCTGTATTTCTCGGTTCATGGCATCAGGAGCATCACGGCGAGGATCATGAAACCGCCGCAAAGGAGCGGGTTCAGAATGTTGTCGACGATCCGCCTGGAGAAAACGTCGATCACGACGAACACGAGCGTTGTCCCGATAGCGACGAGCGCCAGCTGCCACCAACGAAGCAGGCCATCTGCCGGGTCCCGGAAAATCGGGTAGCAGATAAAAACGAAGGCCAGCGTGGACAGGGCCCCAGCCACCAACCCCTCCCACGATTTTTTCTTGTTCAAGCGGAGCTTGTGCTTCCCGAACCGGCGCCCGAACACCGACGCGGCGGCATCGGACAGAGACGTGATCAGGGCGACGGCCATGAAGATCCAAAACGGCCCGAACAGGAATGGCACGAAGCATAGCACCAGCGGGATCGAGGAGATGAACGTGTCGCATTCGTTCTTGCGCAGGCTGCTCCCGAACCACTTCTGCGCCCAGTCAGGCGTGTAATAGTACCGCTGGTGGTTATCGATCAACCGCAGCGTCTCGGCGAGCATGAACATGGCAACGAAGCCGTAGCCCGTGAGCACGATGAGGAAGTACGCGAAGCCCAAGACCGTGATCCCCGAAGCGGCGAGCTCGGGTGCCAGGACAACCGACAGCACGTACCAGATTAGGATTACCCCGACCGGGATCAGGTGGAGCACCTTCCGGTTTGAATCCCGCTTCTTTCCAGAATCGAAGTTACCCGTGCGTTCCAAGGCACAGGCATAGCCGCGCTGGATCTTGCGGGATGGCTCCCTGCGTCCCAGAACGACTTCTCGCCCGACGAAGATGAGGAGCACGCCGAGGAAGGAAAACATCACGAAGTCAGAGATGATAAAGAACGTTTGCTGCCATTCCACATCCAAGCCCACTCGCTCGTACATGAAGGGGTAGAGAAACGCGCACATAAAGAAGATGGCCGAAATCGAGACATCATTCGTCGCGCATTCCCTCGTTTCATCCCGCCGGTTGTGTTGAACAGCGACGATCGCGGCGAACACGCCGAACACAAAATAAAGCACGGAAATGGGGATGAAACCGGAAATAGCGAGGAAATCCATCTTGATCCCTAAGGCATTCCTAGGAATTACAAGTTATTTGTCGTAAGGCGAGCTCGTATTAGATGGTTTTTATACCCGACCGAATCGGAACCGTTGTATATTTAGCTTTGAAAATGCGCCTATTGCAGAACCTTCAAATTAGCTCGCGACCGTTTTCAGGCATGGCCGGGAAAAAGGCGCAACAGGAACCGGGACAGGACGAGGATGAAGACATCAACGTGCTCGTGGACAAGATCACGTCTTATATGGGACTGATCCGGCGCAAATTGTTAGGTGACGAGTTTGCGTCCCTTCCTGCCAAGATGTACAGCATCGAGTCGTTCGATCCCGAGCCGTGTCCGGAGTGCGGGCAGCTAAGGACCAAGTTTTTCATGCTCCTGCAGCCCGGTGATGACCTGTTCGATGCCACCACACCCGAGAAGACGATCACGAACTTCAAGGTCTTCTGCCTTGATTGCACGAAAAAGATCAACATGCTCCCGCGAAAAGATACCGATGAAGGATCCTCATGATTCCCGATGACGTGCCTGCATCCTTCGAGGGATATGCAGCCAAGCGTGGCTGCTACCATCCGATGCTTCTCAGAACGGTTGGAGCATTGTACCGCGCCGATCCGCAGTTCTTTTCAGGCCTCTTTTCCAGCAATCGGGATCTGGGACTGTTGCATCGAGTATCGCAGGCGGTTTCCGCTGAAGTTTGCGGCATTCTTTCGCGATGTGCGATTCCATCTCGAACGGCAACCGTGGACCGATAGCTTCCTTGCAGCATTCGGAAAGTACCGGTAAAAAAAGAAGGCAGAAAGCCGTGCGTGATGCCGGCTGGAAGGGTCATTGTTCGCCAGCGGCGACGGCCTTGAACCGCTCGACGATGAAATCGCAGTGCGCCTTGGTGAAATTGTGGTGTGTGTCGATGCCGATCAAGCGCTTGTTGAGCTCCTCGCAATTCGGGCACAGGCCGGCCTCGTATTTCGGCATCTGGAATGGTAGGAAAGTGTCGCCCTGCTGGAAGACTCTCGTCATGTACAGCGGTTGGGGGTAGAGGATCTTCGTGAACGCGTTCTTCCTGTTCAGCGCGTTCACCATGTCCTTTCCGGACTCGAAGCCGAGGTCCTCGAACTGGAGCAGGCCGCCCCACCAGTTGCAGGACGGCTCGCAGTTGTCGGGCACCTCGGGCACCTTGATGCCCGACACGTCGGCTAGCTTCTCGGTCAGGTAGAACCACGCCTGCTGGCGCTTCTTGACCTTTTGCTTCACGACTTTCATCTCGGCCAAGCCCATCGCGGCCGAAAGCTCAGTGGGGCGCAGATGCCAGCCGAGCCGGGCAAACTCGTACCACGCAGACTCGCCGTGGTGGCGGATGAGTCGGCATTGCTCGGCGAGTGCATCGTCGTTGGTCGTGATTATGCCGCCCTCGCCCGTGGTCATGTTCTTGCTCGGGTAGAAGCTGAAGCATCCCGCGTCGCCGATCGAGCCGACATACTGGCCATTCCACTTCGCACCGTGGGCCTGGCAGGCATCCTCGAGCAGGAAGATGTTGTTGTCTTTGCACGCGTCGACCAGCGGCCCCATGTCCGCGGGCATGCCCGCCAAGTGAACCGGGATGATCGCCTTTGTCTTGGGCGAGATCTTCTTGATCGCGTCTTCCGGATCGAGGTTATAGGTCTTCAGCTCGATGTCGGCGAAGACGGGCATTGCATTGTTATGCAGGACCGCCGTCGCCGTGGCGATGAACGTGAACGGCGGGACGATGACCTCGTCGCCAGGACCTATGTCCTTGGCACGCAACGCGCAAAAGAGTGCCGCCGTGCCAGAACTGACAAATATGGCGTGTTTCACGCCGACCCATTCGGCGAATTGCTTCTCGAATTCATTGTGCGCCGTGCCTTCTAGGATAACCAAGGCTTTCGATTTCAGGACCTTGATGATCTCCTCAAGGCTTGGTTCGAATTCGAATGTGTCCTCGTTTAGATAGCTCAGCGTTTCTTCCTTCTCGAATTTCTTGATGAGCTTTGCGATGTCCGCTTTGTCCATGGGCAATCCACCTGTTCTGATGGAGCAAAGAGTGATGAACTAGTATAAGTTTCATTTGTTTAAAAGAAATCCGCGTGTCCCGCTCGTCATGTTCTGAAAACAGATGTCCCACGCCACCCCATTCGGCGTCCTCTCGATCTATGGCCGCGAATGGGACGTTTGCGGAAGCTCAGTTTCCAGATCTTGTGCAACGGTCCACATAACGGTTTTAGATAGATGTCAAGGTTGTCTCGTTTTCTGATCCTTTATATGTGCCAAAGTGTCATTCGTTGGCATCGAACATGATCGTGTTTGTCTCTGGATCTCGATAAGGGGCGATGGAAGGCCACCCGAAACTTTTCACATTGCCGTTCGTGGACGTGTGTTTTTTAAAAATAAGCTTTAAATACCGAACCGGATTCTCTACTTTAAATAGTAGATTTATAAGGCAAGGAAGATGTGAACCTTGCCGGTTGAATCTGTCTCTTCATTTCATGATAGTGACATGTTACTCAGAGCATGGTACCTATGGCAAAAAAACGCACGGCAAAACCGACGGTTGGCGAACCCGGTGCAACATCCTTGGAAATCAAGCCAGAATGGAAGATCGAAAACGTCGTTGCAACCGTGTCCATCGAACTCGAGCAACCCGGCGAGAAGATCGACCTGAACCAGATCGCCAGGAAGTACACCGACTGCGAGTACAACCCCGAACGCTTCCCGGGCCTGGTTATGCGAGTCGAGGATCCGAAGGCGACGATCCTGATTTTCTCGACGGGGAAGATGGTGGTCACCGGGCTCCGTCAGGCATCAGAAGCTGAAACTGTCGTGAACAACGTCATCAACAAGATGAAAAAAGCGAAAGTAAACATCAAGTCAGAACCCGAGATCACGATCCAGAACATCGTGGCAAGCGGCGACCTCCACACGTCCATCGATCTAAACGAGGCGGCCATCATCATGGAAAACGCGATGTACGAGCCCGAGGTGTTTCCCGGCTTGATTTACCGCATGCAAGAACCAAAAACCGTCTTCTTGATTTTCAGCACGGGCCGCATTGTTTGCACGGGCGGAAAGACGAAGGAAATCGTTGGCGAGGCCATCGAGAAGCTCGTCGAGCAAGTAAAAGAATACGGTGTCGCTGGCGTCGAAGGTGGCGGCGAGAGCAGCGACGATGATTTCATCTGAAAAAAGCACTCCTTTTAATACTTTTTCTTAAAAAAGCTAGTCTTCGTCACGCTTTTCGATCAAATTTCAATTTTAAGCAATTTTATTCGTTAATTTCTACCTATATCATCTAGTTCCGAAACTACATCTCTTTTTTTTACGATTTTATCGAAATCTTGTTAGATTTACAAGAATTTCCTGATCAGTGTTTTTCCAAAGGTCCGAAATTTTTTATAAGTTAAAGGCACATATCAACACAGGTAAATATGAACGTCATTCCCACTGCCATGGTTGTACTCGGCGGATGGCACGCAACGGCGGTTCCCAAGAGAACGATGGAAGAATGCGATGAAATTGATTCCCTTATGAAAGGCGAGAAGGAAGAAATAATAGCCGATCTTGTCAACGTGATCGAAAATGGCGGTGATTATCACGAGGTCAAGGGCATCTTGTTTCGTGATAGCGCGAGGATTAACATGGAAAATCCTGACAGGCTGCTCATTAAAAATTTAGATGATTTGCCATATCCAGCCAGAAAACAATGACATAACCCCGGCTTTTGTTTCCAGCCCGATGACAGGACATCTTTAACAAGGATACAAATTTTTCGGTAAGTCAACCTTTTTATGTAATACTTAACGACATGTAAGTAGTGCGCGAACAATGAACGACTAGCGCGCGCATAATAGAAATCACGACGATTGCCATGACTATTGCCGTACATGCTCTTGAATTCACGCCCGAAGCAGAGGCCTACATTCAAGACGAGGAATCGAAGCGCGGCAAGACAGCTGTTGAAATCGCGGAAACTCAATATAGAAGTTGATCGGGCACGACCTGCAGCTCCATCATCGTCCAACTCGTCGACGAGGATGATCATTCCCTTGAAAGACACGCCTCGGAGTTCGAAGTGGTCGATGACGGATTCAGGAATGTATATATCCTGAAAAAGGTCAATCTCCCAGATTCGTTCAAGATCGACGCCTATGGATGGGGTCCGTTCAAGCAACTGGTCCTGCGGCGATAAGATCGCGTCCCTCCGATGATCCTCCCCGGAAAACCAAGTGGACGGGAAGGGAAGGGAACGCCAGTTCAACGGGATGCGATTAGTGGGCTCTTTCTTGCCCTTTTCATATTTCAAACCGAACAGATATTAACACTCACCGTGCGTTCTCGACGATGAAGAACGGTGATGATTCCCTGTATCGACTCATAACGGCCGGTCACTCCGCCAATTCCTTGTCGATCCACGACCTCTTCGAGTGCCTTCTCGGCCTCAACGAGCTGGAAACCAACGTCTTCCTGTACCTCGTCGAAAATGCAGGCGGGAATTGTTGCGGGGGGATCGGGGAAGCGCTGGGAAAGAATAGAACCTCGGTGCAGCGCGCGATGACGAAATTGCTCGGGCTGCGTCTTGTTGAGAGGGAGCAAACCTTTCCCCAGACGATCACGCAAAAGGGTTACATGTATGTCTATAAGCCCCTCCCCATGCCCGAGCTCCAGGATCGTCTTCTCTCCCTGATCGAGGAGGCCAAAAGCAGGATGGTGGAACTCGTGATGCGCGAGTTTCCTGAAACATATGACGGCACAAGAACATAGATTCGATCTTTTTTGCTCCAAGCCAACTTGGATTGTACTGTGTAGAAAGAAAATGAAATGCTTTTCATCTTTTCATCAGGATCGTCGATGAGAGCATCCAAGATGCTTGGCGGAGTACTCTTGTTCACAACAGCGCAGTACCGTACACTGAAATCGTCGTTTCGTCCCATCCGTTCCAGCAGCCGTGCTGGCACTGCCTTGTTCTTTCCAATAGCCCATGCGTTCTCGGGGTGCTCGGCAAGCATCCGTTCGAGCAAGGCGGCCGTCGCGTTCGGGTTCTCCGCGACTTGGTCTCGGACTTGCCTATCGTCATTACTGCCGAGGAACTCAAGCGTCGCTGCCTCGACGTTGGGGTGTTTGGCCACCTGCGCCCGGATCTCTGTGCGGATGTCGTGCGAGTATTGGATTGGCATTGAATAGGGTGGAAGACCTGTCGGCGGGATCGTCCAGCTCAGCTCGCTCTCGTCGCGGGCTAATTTATCGAGTACGGCAGCGGGCGTTGCGTTGCAGCGTGCCAAGGCGAGCCGTACGACGAGGTCCTTGGGTAGCACATAAACCAACTCCTCCGGGTCGATCAACACATCGCCGTTCCCGAAGCAGGCCTCCACGATCGCCACGGCAACGCTTGGGCTCCCTGATGCCAGCCGGTCCGCGGCTTCGGCTTGGAGCGCGCGGCGGGCCTTGTCGTCCCCTGCTCTTGACAGCACCCTGAGGAGAGGAAACGACAGGCGGCTGTCGAGCAGGCGCGTGTCGTAGCCATGCTCGATCCATGCCTGCAGGTTGCTGCAGTGCCCCCAGAAGATCTCCTCGGTCGCGACCTTTTCCGGCTGGTCGATTATCTCCGTCATAGCAGTCACGGGCACGTTTTGGACGATCTCGTCCATGCTGCCGCCCGGGAAGTTGGCCGGGAGGGTCATGACCAAGTGCTTGCACAGGAGGAAGGGCTTGTCATCGAAGTAGATGTACGTGTTCCCGTCCGCCTCGAGCACCACGTCGAGGTGCTCGTTCAGCACGAATCGCTTCAGGACCATGACACGGTGCAAGTGGAAATCCGTGCATTTAAGGTTAAATAGAAAGCATTTCTCCTTTGATTCTCGTCGAATGGACCCGCGAGCAAATTACTTGCCTCCATCCCGAAGGAAAGGATATCGTTAAGCTACCTCTCGAAGATCGGCGGCCGCCACCTTTCTTTCCAGAAATGACTGATGGCACTGAACCTGTTAAGGCCGCCAGTTTTTAGCGCACCATCCTTAACAAGGATGTTGATGATTGGAAAAAAAAGAAATTAATTTACACTGTGACTTGAATGGTTAACGGACTGGTTAAAAGAACCGATTTCAAGAGCCGGCACTCGCGGATGGGCACGATCTCGTTGGAGATGCGCTTGATATCCCGCTCGATGTTACCGAATACCATCTCCTTCACGAATTCCTTGAATTCCATCTTCGATGCTTGTTCGGTGAGGATGTCGACCATGATCTTCCTGATAGTTTTTTGCTGCGAGCTCTTTGCCAGTGCGTAGGTAAACACGGTTCCGGTGAGGTGGAACACCGCGCCATCCTTCGTTTTCACGTCCAGAACCGCTTGGATGCGGTTAGACCCGCGGCGAACGAGGCTGCGGATGAGATCCCGCGTGAGCTCGTGCCCCACGAACATGGTGTTGCAAAGATTTCCATTAACTTCCGTGATTTTGAATCGAAGCTTGATCGATGCGTCGTTGAAGTCTTGGGTGAAATCGTATAAGCTGTTTTCGAGGATTCTCGATTTCAGCAATTCTTCATCGGCGGAAGGGCTCTGGCCGATATAAATGGAATCGAATTCGGAAGGTGCGTGGATCTCGAACCACTGCTTAGCCTTCCATTTGTCGATCGTTTTCTTAGCGCGCCGCTTGGAAACGGACGTCGTAGTTTCTTCCTTTTGCTTGGGCATAAATTATCGTCTTGAGCGAGGTTGATAATTTCTTGTATAATGCGGTTTTTAATGGGCCGTTGTTCATAAAATGAACTCTGAAAATTCTATCCCGCGTGGACAAAGTAGAACCTTTTGGCTAAAGTGGGCATTTCACGATCACGTGGATCCTGTTGGATGGCCCGGGATTGCGTCCTCGCATCCAACCCGCACTTGAATTTGAATCAGGAAACTGAATCGAGATGGTTCTTGGGAAACAGTCCACATCCCCTGCTCTTTCGGCCTTGCCTTCCCGATACAAGGGCGTGCCTGAAAACGCGGTGCGCCCTCGATTTCGATCGGATTCCTTCCTGCGAAAGAATTAGCGTCACATTTAAATAATTGATGAATGAAAAGATTCGATAGTCAACCACCAGAAGGAATGGCCGATTACGATGCTGTCGCAATAAGTCCCAGTGGATGAGGAAAAAAAATTGGATGATCTAGATGGCAGATGAATCGAAGTACCTGTTCGTGAAAAGTGCAGTGAAAGAAGTCATCAAGGCCCAAAATTGCAAAACATCAAAAGAATTGCTCGAGGATAACGCGCTTAACGACATGGTTCGGGCTATCCTTGTAAAGGCATGTCAACGAGCCCGTGAGAATGGGAGGACAATCGTTTTTCCACGCGACATTTAATGCATAAGTAAATTTGTCATTCGTGCGCTCCTTGGAATCTTTTCAAGATGAAAATTCATGCTGGATGGGCGTTCACGTCCTGTTTATTATTGTCAAACCGGTTTAGCCCCTTCTCATCGGAACACGATCTTTGTAATACACTCAAATTAATTGTGGAACAATACTGGAGCAACTTTATATGATTGAATGCAGATCTCTCACTCGAGTCGGAGAGCGTGAATGATCAAATGGATCGGGCAATGAACAATCCCTCTGTGCTAGGAACCAGCTATAAAGTGCCGGGTTTTTCAAAACGCTCCATTGATAAGAATGTTTTTCAAGTTCCGGACCCTCCTTGCCCGAAATGCAGCAGGGAGATCGATTTCTCCATCTTCGAGAACTTCGAGAACACGGGCACGGATTGGGTGCAATGGCGGTGCAAAGAGGGTTGCGGGTTCTTCAAGAACGTTGAAATCCTGTAGAATATTCAACTCGAGCTTGATACATGCCTTGCCATTGAAACAAGTGGCGATATTTACCTTTCTTTAACCGCACCGCGGTTATTTTTCTATATCTTTTGTGAAAGGGCCCTGAGATCTTCGACAATAGGCCCGAGATCGGCAAGGAAGGCCTCAATTTGTTCCGTCGTCGTCGAACGCCCGATTGTCATCCGCAGGCTCCCCTGCATGGTTCGCGGATCCCGCCCTAGGGCTTGAAGGACATGGGATGCCTTGGCTCCGTGCGATGCACATGCTGACCCCGTCGATACCTCGTACCCGGCCACGTCCAGCCTCAACAGGAGGGCTTCTCCATCGACGCCCTCGAAGCTGATGTTGGCATTGTTCGGGAGCCGCTTGGTCCGGTGCCCGTTCAGCACCGTGTTTGGAATGGTATCAAGGATGGCATCGATGAGCCGATCCCGCAGACGCGTTTCACGGTTTGCCTGTTCCTCCAGCTCTTGGAAGGCAATCTCCACGGCTTTTGCGGTCCCGACGATCCCGGGAACGTTTTCCGTTGCCGATCGCCAGCCACTTTCGTGGCCGCCGCCTCCCATGATCGGCTGGAGATAGGGATTGCCATCCGCATCCTTACCACAACCTTTTAGGTACAGGATGCCGACCCCTTTGGGCCCGTAGATCTTGTGGGCTGATGCTGAAAGGAGCTGGAATCCATCTGTCTCGGGGTTGATGGGAATCTTTCCAAAGGCTTGGACTGCATCCGTGTGAAAGATGATTCCCTTGTCGGCGAGGATCTCCCCGATCTCCCGGATCGGCTGGATCGTTCCGATCTCGTTGTTAGCATTCATAACCGTGGCAAGAACTGTTTCAGGCTCGATCGCATCTTGAAATCGATCAAGGTCGACGATGCCGTCCTCGTCAACGGGTGCCTCGGTGATCCGGAACCCGAACTTTTCAAGGTACCTGCAGGTCTGTTGCACGGCAGGATGCTCGATGTTTGACGTGATCACGTGGTTGCCCTTGCCTTGGCCTTTTTGCTTGAATGCGGTCCCTTGGATGGCAATGTTGTCCGCTTCGGTGCCGCTGCCCGTGAACACGATTTCCTCGGGTAAAACTCCAAAGCTTCTAGCCACGGTCTCCCTGGATTGCTCCAAGAGCTCCTTTGCATCTTGACCCAGAGAGTGAACCGACGAAGCGTTGCCAAAATGCTCCAAGTAAACGTCCTTCATGGCATTGAAGACTTCGGTAAGGACCGGCGTCGTCGCGGCGTGATCCAGATAGATCTTCTCCACGTGCATCACAAGGTTTTCTGTACGCGTACCGATTTGAATTGGACTCTTATAGCAATCAGGACGACTTTAAAAGCAACGGTTATGTTTCAAAGATCTCCTTCAAGTCCGGGCCTTACATGGTCTTGGAAAGAAACCAATTTCTCAATCTTTGGAAAAAATTTCCAGAAAATCAAAAAGGCTGGAAAAAAAGCCTACTCGGATTCGGTTTTGCCAGCTTGCGTCTCGCGCATCTTCTTGAAGTAAGTGTAATCCTTCTCCGAGAGCATTCGCTCCTTTTGCTTGATGGAGTCCTTGAGATCCGAGATTTGTTGAGCTAGATCCGCCTTCTCCGATTCTGTGGTCTTTAAATCCTCATCGCGCTGGGCGACATTGACCTTTTCGTGGTTCAGGTGCTCTTTCAACTTGGTAATCTCTGTTTCGAGATCCCGTATCTTGACATTGGCATCGTGGACCTGGGTCTCGAAATCGGAGCGCATTTGGTCCCGCTCGTTGAATGCCTCCTTGAGCTCGGTATCTTTTTGCTCCCCCGTCGATTCCAGTGCCGCTTTCATGCCCTCGATTTCCCCTTGGAGGGTCGACACCTTGAGTTCCTGCTCGTGGCAGGCATCGGCCATCTTCTGGAATTCGTTTTCCTTGTCGGAGATCGAGTTCTTGAGTTCATCGATATTGGCCTTGAGTTCTTCCACCGTCGATTCGCTCGTTTGCAGCTTGCCTTTGAGCACTTCCGCTTCTTTCGCGACGGTGTCGAGCTCTTCGATCTTCTTTTCGAGCCCTTGGTTTCGTTCCTCGCTCCTTTTTAAGTTTTCATCGAGATTTTTATTCTCCACCGCGGATGTTTCGAATTGGGTGTTGATCTTGTTGATCTCTTCTTTTTGAGATTGGATCTTTGCCCTCATGTCAATGAGAAAAGAATTTAACACCTTGGTCTCCTTCTTCGGCTCAGCCTCTATTTTTTCCCAGTCTACCATCGTTTTCATCCCTGAAGTTGTCACGGATTTTCCAGATCCCGCATCTCACTCATATGTTGCTGCGGGAGATTCGCTAACATCTGATTATCTCGTGATCTCAATGTAAAAACCTCGATCTGGGAATTTAAAAATGGTTCTCTATCTTCATAATCTTCATAGTTGACAGGTAAATCCATATGCTCCTGAAGTTTGATCCCCACGTTCATACCCGGTTTTCGGATGGCACGATCTTCTATAATGGATTGCGCGATCTCAAGGTACTTGTTAAAAATACGCGCATTAATGCATTCGCCATCACGGATCATAACACGGTGCGGGGAGTTAGATTTGCACGGGCCACCTGCAAAAAACTCGGTTTGTTGTTCATTCCGGGCATCGAAATCTCCGCGAAGGAAGGGCACATCGTCGCGTACGGGATCGAAGAATGGTCGTACGGGGCGTACCAACTCACCCTCGACGAGGTGCTCGACACCTGTGCTGGCCTTGGCGCGACCGTGGTCGTGGCGCACCCCCTTGACCGCCGCATGGGGATCAAGGGACGGTTGTTCGAGCCCAGCGTGATCTCGCGCATCCATGGGTACGAAGCGTTGAATGGTGCCTCGCCCAGGCCGAATCTCAACCTGTTACGGTCCGACCGGTCGGCGCTGCGTTCGCTGGCCGTGTACTCGGGGTCTGACTGCCACTCGCCAGTCCTGTTCTACAAGTTTCACGTCGAGGTCGAAGCGAGCAGCCCGCGCCTCCAAGACATCCTCGAGGCAATGCGGAAGCGGTCTCGTGTGAAGCCTATTGGTCCCGTGCTTGACTTGGGCCACTGGATCGCCGACTTTCCTCCCGCATTTTCCCACAGGCGCCGCATCAAGCAGGTTGAGCATCGGGGCAGAGAGAATAAATAATTCACGTTCCGCGAGAATTACTGGACAACCCGGGGAACGAGTTTCACGCCACCAGACGGGCATTTCGTCACGCACAGCCCGCAGCCGACGCAATTTGCTTGGTTGAATGTTATAGCCCCCTCATCCTCGCGAAAAGCGTTGAAGTGGCAACTTTCGACGCAAGTTCCGCATCGCTTCCACGTCCAAGGATCGTGTTTGTGATCACTCAGTATGGTAAAACACGAGTTCAAGTTTCCTCATCTTGGGACATTCTCAACGTGGCGTATTTTTTGGGCGGAACATGTAAGATATATCAACTTTCTGCTTGCCAAGTCAATTGACCATGCCAAAGTCGTCCTGTTCGTTTCTTTTTATATTGATTGCCGTGTTTACAATTACCATTCTCACACGAAATCATTAGCACGTAGTCTTGTATTCCAACTGCAATTAAACTTAAGAGTTAGATGCATCATCACGTTCATAGTTGTAATTACGACCAATACAACTCAATGAGACAAGATTTCAAGATGTTAGCGAGAAAAAATGCACTTGATTCCTGCTTATGTGACCAAGAACCTTCCAGCAAACCACGAATAGATCAACTCATGCATTCCTGATCGTCGCTTGAAACCGCTGGAAAATGGTGCGGGCATCATCGACACGTGCAACTTTTCAATCCCGATTAATGGTAACTATGAGGCAATGCTGTGGTCTTCAAGCACCAATGGTAACGATGCCACGTCTACTGACCGGTTTACCGATGGTGGCCTCGCGATTCATGCCGTCCATTCTCCTTGACCTTCGCTTCCCAACAACAAGGAGATTTGCTCGTTTAATTCAATCGCGTAATCAGAATTTTTGGCGGGGATTCTCGTGACCTGCATCCAACAATCCTGTGAATATTTTTGGGAAATAGCTCAGGATGTCACTGCTGTTGAAAATGCCATTCAGTTTGTATTTGATCCAAGTATGCCCCTTCAGCTTTTGATTACCGAAAGTCGGGGCGCATCAAGACCATAAAAGGGACGCTAAATGATTCAAGGCGCGAACGATTTCGAGGCCGATCTGATTGAGACCCTATTGGATCAGTTCGTCGCAGAACCGGTCGATGATCGGGAGATAGCACTTGCCATCATCAGGGCCTGCCATGCTGCTCGGAAATGCAGGGACGATGCGCAGGGGAACACGATGTTACGAAATTTTCTCCTGCTCGCAATGGGTATATTGTGCCGTTCCAGAGATATTGACGAGAGATTTCGAGATATTTCAACCATCACGCCGCGCAAGAGGAAAAGGCTGCTCGAAGGCCTCGACGCGCTGTTCGATTGAAAACCGGGCCCTTTCACGAGAGCGAAAAGCCCTTGCGTTCCAGTTCCTTCAGCAACTTGTAGACTATGCTATCCTCCAAAGCCAGCCAGCTTGCCCAGAGGATGTTCTCGGAGGCACCCACCGTCGTCCAAATTTTCTCGCCGTCTTGGGTGGCGATGATCACGCGAACTTTGGAACCAGTTCCTGCCTGATCGGTGATTCTTACCTTATAATCGCTCAGGATCGTTTCTTTAACCTCGGGATAGAAATACTCGAGGGACTTCCGGAGTGCATTGTCCAACGCGTTGACCGGCCCGTTTCCTTCTGCCGCGGTCAGGAATTCCTTGTCATTGACCTTGATCTTGACGGTTGCATCCGATCTCGGCGTGATTCCATCGTCATCCGTTTCAGTGATGACGCGAAATCGTTCCAGCGTGAAGAACTTTGCCTTTAACTTGCTCGGGTCCATTGGATCGAGGATGACACTTTTCATGAGCAATTCCAAGGAAGCATCAGCAGACTCGAATGCAAATCCCTCGTTTTGGAGCACCTTGATCCTCGTGAGGATGTTCATGATGTTCTCGTCATCCTTGCCGACATCGATGCCGAACTCCTTGGCTTTTTCATAGATCGCTGCTTTTCCCGCGAGATCGGAAATGCTGATGCGGCGCTCGTTGCCCACGAGTGTCGGGTTAACATGCTCGTAGGATTCGGTATCCTTGAGAACAGCATCCGAATGCATGCCACCCTTATGCGTGAAGGCACTCTGGCCGACGTATGGCTGCCCGGGTTCCTCGTTGAGATTCGCGACCTCGCGGATGTAATCCGCGGTCTCCTTGAGCGCCTTCAACTGCTCGTCGGAGATCAGGTCATCGCATCCCATCTTGAGCTTTAGGTCCGCGATGATCGTCGTCAAATTGGCATTCCCGCAGCGCTCGCCCATACCGTTGATGGTCCCGTGAACCATCGTGGCCCCGCTTGCCACGGCCACGAGCGAATTCGCGACTGCCACGCCGGCGTCGTCATGGCAATGGATTCCAAGCCGAATTGAGATACGTTCCTTGATCTCGGCAAGGATCGATTGCATCTCGTGTGGCAATATGCCTCCATTGGTATCGCAAAGCACGATCCAATCTGCTTCGGCATCCTGCGCGGCTTCCAACACGATCATGGCATAGTCGGGATTGTGCTTGTAGCCGTCGAAAAAATGTTCGGCATCGAAAATGACTTCCTTGCCCATTTGCTTGAGATATTTTATCGAATCCGAGATCATTGCTACATTTTCTTCAAGCGTGGTCTTGAGCACGTTGAACACGTGGCGATCCCACGTTTTCCCGACCAACGTGGTCACGGGGGAACCGCTCTTGATGAGTGCCTTGATAGACGCGTCATCCTTGGCCTCTACGAGCGGGCGCCGGGTCATGCCAAAGGCGCATATCCTGGAATTCTGGAAATCCATCGTACTGAGCTGGCGAAATACCTGGTCGTCGATCTTGTTGGATCCAGCAAAGCCCGCTTCTACAAAATGGATGCCGATCTTGTCAAGTTTCTCGACGATGTTGATCTTGTCATTCACCGAGAAGTTGATATTGGCGCCTTGGCTGCCGTCGCGTAGACTCGTGTCATACAGGAAAATCGTGGCCATGTTTGGTTCAAGTGAGTCCAAGGAAGAAGGCTAGAAAATTGTTGTGGTTTTATCTTACCGGACCTGATGCGAGACCACCCCGCCGATCGTGTCCACGCCTTGGCACTCGACGACCGCGAGCGGGGCAATGGCGACCTCGTGAATGATCTTGAACGCGGTGTTCGGCGAGCCATCGATCGTCGCCCGATCCGGGACTTGATCGTATGCTTGGCGAAATTCGGACAGCTCGTTCGAGGACGAGAATTTGATGATTGCATGCACCTTATCTCGACGATACAAGCGCATCTCGTTGAGTTAAGCGGCCGTGTCCCGGGCTTTCTACAGAACCGGAATGCGCTTATAAAGGTTCGGCACGCCGTCATCCACGTGGTATATGCAACCGGATTCCTTCGAGTTCAAGGTCGAGCTCCTGTTCAAGGGCTTGAAAGTGCACGAGACCACCGTGGATGAAAATGCAGCTGCCGTCACGGGCGAAACCCATCCCGACTCGGTTGACAAGATCGCTCGAAGGGGTGGTGCCGGCCCGGCAGGTGGCATTTATGTGCGTTTTGAAAACCTCTTCCAAGCGAACGTGCCGATGCAAGAGCAGATGGTGGCAAATTCCGACCTGTTGTTGAAGGAGCTCCCTACAGACGGGGAATTTCAGGTGTACAAGGAAGATGAGAACGGTGCCCTCGTTCCGTATCGCCAGCTGGCCAAGATTCCCGCACCCTCGTTCTACGACGACGTATACATCCCTAAGGAACGGAATGAAATTGGCACGCCCGTCCCCTACCGCAAGATCGCCTTGGTCCACGGCACGGATTGCGTTGCCACGACGATCAACCAATCCTGCAAGTACTGGCGGTGCGGCAGCCAATGCGTGTTCTGCGCCATCGAAAACTCCGACGCGCTGCCACTGAAGGATCCCGATGCCCTCGTCGCGTTCACCGAGCAAGCAAGGAAGGAGCAGCGGGTTTCGCATTTCACACTCACGACGGGAACGCAGGATGGTCCGGATGGTGGTGCCTTGGAATACCTCCCCTTTGTCGAAGCTCTGAAAGCCAATTTCAAGTATCCCGTACACGTTCAGATTTCCCCGGTCAAGGATCTCTCGTACCTTGACCGGCTCTATTCCGCGGGCGTCGACAACATCGGCATCCACGTGGAAACTTACCCCGACACGAACCGCCACCGGTGCACCCCTGGAAAGTCGGAAATTCCGCTTCGGCTTTTCCAGAAGAACTGGGATTACGCCGTGCAAGCGTTCGGGGACAACCAGGTCGAATCCTACTTGCTCGTGGGTCTTGGTGAATCCGAGACCGAATACAAGCAAGCCGTCGAGTTCATCGTTGGGCACGAGGTCATCCCCTTTATCGTTCCCGCTCGCGCTATCGCCGACACGGAGTTGAGCGAAAACCGGCTCGGTTCATACACCGATCTCGTTCGATATTACCTTTATGCGGCGAAACGGCTGAAAGAACAGGGCCTTGATCCGCGCAAGGCGAGGGCGGGATGCGTCCGGTGTGGCCTGTGCAGCGCGATTGGCGAGGCCGTGCGGGTCGTCGACCGGTATCCCTGAAATAGACATCGATCCTTGTTCACGTAGCCTTTTATCTCGCCACGGGAACCTATCTTGCATCATGGTTGAAAACATCCTATCCTGCAGGCCGGGATCTTACGGGGCATTCGCGATGCAAGGCTTGGAGCACCTTTCCGAGATCGGCGTGCACTACATCGAGCGCGGGCTTCCGGGGAAAAACGATAACATCGAACTCATCAAGGGCATGCTAGAGAACTTCGACCTGCACGTGGCAAGTTTTGAAGCGAAATTCGATCCTCTCGGCAAGAATTTTACCGGGCAAATCGACCAGGCCATTGCTGCCTGCAACGAGTTCGGGACCAATGTCATCTTCACGTCGATCAAGGGCGGGAAAGATCCGAAAAAGAATGAAAAACTTTTTGCCCAGCTGCGAGTGCTCGGTGACCGCATGCAGGAACACGGCATCCGGGTCTGCTTGGAGACGCATCCAAACCTCGTGCTCAACGGGAAGGTTGGCAAGGCTTCCATGGAAGGGATCCACCACGGCAGCATCCGCATCAATTACGACACGGCCAACATGTACTATTACAACAAGAACATCGATCCCGTGAAGGAGCTCGATCTCATCCTGAATTACGTGGGAAGCGTGCACCTGAAGGACACGGATGGCAAGTTCCACACCTGGTGCTTCCCGACCCTCGGCGAGGGCATCGTTCAATTTGGCGAGGTTGTCAAGAAACTCGATTCGGTCGACTTTCACGGGCCGTACACCATGGAAATAGAAGGTGTTCGTGGCGAGCACCTGGATCTCGAGCAGACCAAGGCCCGCATGAAGAAATCGGTGGAGTTCATTCAAGCCGTTCTCACTCCCTGAGGGTTTGGCAACCAAACGGTCGTGATGATGCATGCGGCTTGGCTTCTCATCAATGGCATTGGAAAAGCAATGCCTGTTCGACGTGGAGAAGGTTTCGGATACGGATGCGTATATCGAGATCTTCCTGAATTGGGTTCAAAAATCGTTGGAATTCGGCGAGGCCAACGAGTTTGACTTCGTCGAGCTCATCTTGGAAGGCCCTATCGTGGACAACGATGAATCGTTCTCAAGGTTGCGTGATGTCCTCGATGGATTCACGATCCCGTTCAACTTTCACGCGCCCTTCATAAACAACAACATCATCGACATGGACGCGTACCTGCGGGAAGGGTCCATTTTGGAATACGAGCGCACCATTCAATTTGCAGCAGCCCTTGCACGGCCGCCGAGGAATGTCACGATCCACCCGGGGAAGGTCCAAGCCTTCTTGATGCAGGTGCTAGGGCCCATGACCGGCGTGTACTTCCAAGCGGCAGTGCAGCGATTGGCGGGGATATCGTGGCCGGCCTCGATGAACGTGTGCTTCGAGAATATGCCCGCGCGGATCTCGCATTTCTTCGGGAGCATCGAAGAGATCGAGAAGTGGAGCACCTCGCCCGGGTTCGAGACCTTCAAGATGACGCTGGACACGTCGCACCTGTGGATTTGCGAGGGCATGGAGGGGTTTGTGCCGTTCTTTGAGAAATTCTCGCCACTCGTGACGAACGTGCACCTGGTGGACAACGTTTCGAATGACAACGATCCCCACACACCGGTCGGGAACGGGGTCATCGACTTCCCGGCCATAATTGCGTACCTGAAGGATGCAGGATTTGACGGCGATCTCGTGATCGAGCATCCGGGTCCCGATGAAATCCTGCACTCTCGGGAATTGCTCCGGACGTGGCTCCAAGACATTTTTTAATTAATAAAACTAAAAACCGAGATGATTTTCAGCAGGAAAAAAGCCAGCAAGGGGACTTGCACCCCTGGCGCCTTTCGGCATCGAATCTGCAGTCCGACTCCTTTGCTGCTTGGATATGCTGGCGGTATTAACCCTTTAAAATCGGACGCGATTTAAGAACGTTTTGCCTGTCCCCGTGCCCTTCTGGGGTGAAGTTCCCAAATCAAGCAAATGCTGCCATCAATCTTGAATTAATGATTGCTATATCTTAATGCATACTTTCTTTAAATATACTTATATAGCTAAATTAGATATATAATCATGACAGCCATGACATTGATTAATGTTCATGTCAAGGATGATGACAAGAAAAGACTCCAGAAATACGTCGAATCTCATGGCAAGGATTCCATGAGCGAAGTAATCAGGTCTCTAATCGAGGAAAAGATACAGATCGATGAATTGCTGGCAAAATTACTCCCCGTTGAAGATGTAGAAATTCCAGAATTTGTTCCAAAAGGAAAATATGTCATATTTGTGAATGGTGCATTGGTTGCCGTCGGAGACACACCATGTGATCTCGCTGAAATCGCAATGCTTAAATTTCCCAATCTTCCATTCGTGATGAAATTTAACGGACCAGACCCAGGGCCGACGGAATACGTGTTCATGAGCCTATCGGGATTCTACTCGTGGAAATATTGTCGCTTTGGAGATCATTCATATCCAATGCTCCCGATAGAAATCAACGTAAATGATTTCACAAAACGGTTAAATGCATCGATTGATACCGCGGCATCTCTCTGCGTGGTAAAGTACGGGGAAATTCCAGAAGAAAATTGCACTAAAACTAGATCGGAGAAAATATTCACAGCAGGGGGTATCATCGATGCACCCGTCTATTCTGGAACGGCTCAGATCCTGGATATCACGTTCGACATCGAATTCATCTTCACGCCGATGCCGGGCGAGATTCCGTTCAAATTCTTGGTCGGGCGAAATTTATTCGACCAGCTCGACGCCTATTTCATGGGATTGAAACAAGTGTTGCTCTTGAAACAAGCGGAACCGTGAAAGAGGATTCAGCGCCTCGCCGAGAATTATTTTCAACGTATCTCTAGGATTTTCGGTAAAATTTTTATATATTCATTGCGGAGTGGTTCTAAGTGAGGGTGATCATGAACAGCATTAACCAGCACGCGCGGCTTGGCTGCGCCCTTGCATTTTCGATCCTCGTGCTCGCCGCTTGCCCCATCGTGCTTTCCCTTCACGAGCAAGGGGTGGTGCAGGCCTTGAAGGCGGCCCCGGTCGCCGCGTCGTCGGATCCAACTGCCTTTCTCTCCACCTGGGACACGACACGCACGAGTGCCGGCTCCAGCGCCAGCAACCAGATCATGCTGCCCCTGGTTTCTAATGGCACCTACAATTTCGTGGTGGCTTGGGGCGACGGGACCACCAGCAACATCACTTCTTGGAACCAGGCACAGGTAACGCACACATACGCGACGCCGGGCGTGCACGATATCAACATCACCGGGACGATCTCGGGCTGGGAGTTCAATTCTGGCGGTGACTGCTTGAAGCTGCTAGGGATATCGCAATGGGGTTCCCTGCAGCTGGGAAACTCGGGCGGATATTTTGCCGGTTGCGCCAACTTGAACCTCACCGCGACCGACGCGCCGGATCTGGCGGGCACGACGACCTTGTACGACGCCTTCGCCGGCTGCACGAGGCTCGGGAGCAGCGGGAGCATGGACACGTGGAACGTGTCGCGCGTGACGGATATGAGGGATATGTTCTACAATGCTTTTGCCTTCGACCAGCCCATCGGCGCGTGGAACACGTCGAGCGTGATGGATATGAGCGGCATGTTCTGGCTTGCCTCGTCGTTCGACCAATCCCTCGGCGCGTGGAACGTGTCGAGCGTCACGAATATGAGTTACATGTTCTCTGTTGCCTCGTCGTTTAGCCAGCCCATCGGGGCGTGGAACGTGTCGCGCGTGACGGACATGACGTGGATGTTCTCTGGTGCGTCGTACGACCAGCCCATCGGCGCGTGGAACGTGTCGGGCGTGACAGACATGAGTGGCATGTTCTTTGGTGGGTCGTTCGACCAGCCCCTCGGCGCGTGGAACGTGTCGGGCGTGACGGATATGTCTTGGATGTTTGCCTATATCGTTGCCCAGCCCGTTAGTGATTGGAACATGGCGGCGAGCATCACGGACATGAGCATTATGTTCGATGGCGCCTCGTCGTTCGACCAGCCCATCGGCACCTGGAACGTGTCGCACGTGACGGACATGAGCGACATGTTCTATGGCGTAACGTTATCCACGACAAATTACAATGCCTTGCTGCTTGATTGGTCGCAAGAAACCCTTCAACCCGGAGTGTCCTTCGACGCGGGGCACTCCCGATACAGCAGTGCCGCCGCGGCCGCGCGGGCGTCCATCATCTCGAAATTCCACTGGACCATCACGGATGGAGGGCTTGCTTCACCCCCGATCGCCGGGTACCCGGTCGGGTGGACGATCGGCCTGCTCACCCTAGCGTGCGTTGCCACGGCGACCATGAAACGGCGAAAATTCATACAGTGACAAGGGTTTCCATCCTCTCAGCTTTTTTTCGTCTCTTTTGTAATTTAACATCAAATTAGTCGTGACTTCACTTCTTTTCCTGTATGGCCGTGCACCTTCGACCTGCAGCACCTGAAACGCTGCCAGGATGCATCACGTGCGAATTCACAAGCATTTTGCTACTTGCACGAAGGTCGTGAGATGTTCAGGAACTGGGCAAACCACCGATACCGATCACGCCACTGGGAACTGTCTCGATCTGGAGGGGAGGGCCTTTCCTCCCCGAATTAACTCGAATAAACTCGAATAAACTCGGGGTCTCCACGCCGCTTCTTACATGAACCTGTCATGCCTCCCAGTTTTCTCAGGGCTCTTCCTTCTCCTCTTCGTGCTCGTGGTGATGGTGGTACTCCAAGCCGGTCACATTGACGGGCCGGAGCGCGCCCGTGGCCCAGCCAACGACCTCGGCGAGAGATGGGTGGATGACCTGGGACCGGTAGAGCGGCAGGACGGACCCTGCGTCGGGGCAGGCATACGACGACACGTGCTGGAGCTTTCCATCGCCGGTTGGTATAGCGCAGTCGATGCCCGCGTTCATGAGATATACGACCGATTGCAGTAGCACGGCGGCGTTGGGCCCGATGACCGAAGCCCCCACGATCTTGCGATCCTTGCTCACGACGAGCTTGCAGAAGCCATCGTCTTCGTCACCTTCGTCATATCCCAATGCAAAGCCGTTGGCGACTGACGAGTAATGCTTGTGCGCGACATAGATCTCGAGCCCCTTGTCGATGGCCTCCCGCTCGGTCATGCCCACGTGAGCGATTTGGGGATGCGTGAAGATGGCCCAAGGCGTGGCCGAGTACTCCATGGTGGCCTTCCGGTCGCGGTCGCCGAGCACGTTGTTAATGCAGATCTCGGCCTCGAGGTTTGCCTTGTGCCTGAACTGAAACTTGCCGTTCGCGTCGCCGATGCACCAGATGTTCGGGACGTTCGTCTCGAGGAACTCGTTCGTCACGATGTATCCGTGGTTGTCCGTCTCGATGCCCGCGTTCTCGACCTTGAGGAGGTCCGCGTTTGACTTTCGCCCGGTTGCGAGCAGGATCTCCTCTCCTTCGACTTGCTCTTTCTCGCCGGTGGTCCTGTCCTGCATGACGAGGTATTTCTTACTTTTCTCCTTTTTTGCTTCCAGGATGTCTTTGTTGGTGAATACCTTGATGCCGAATCGTTGGAAATTGCGCTCTAACATGGCCGAGACTTCCGGTTCCTCGCTCGGGACGAGCCGCGTGTTGTGCTGGACGATGGCTACCGCGGTGTCCATGGCCGAGAAAATGTGCGCGAACTCAGCCGCGATGATTCCGCCGCCGATGATGAGCAGGCTCTTGTAAGGCTTTTTCGGGAACTTCTCTCCGAAAAATGACTCGTTGGAAACGTACCCTGTCGCGTCCAGCCCAGCGATTGGCGGGATCGATGTTCGCGCACCCGAGGCGATGACTATCTTTGCACCCCGAATCGACACGCGGTCCTGTCCAGGGGCTGTTGCCACTTCCATCTCGTAAGGGGACGTGAACCACCCGACATCCCTGTACACGTCGACATTCTTTGTCCTTTCCAAACCATGTTCCATCTCCTTGCTCTCGTCGATCTGCGACCACATGCGCTTGGCGATGAGCGCCCAATCAGGGCGGGACGCAAGCTTGAATTTCAACCCAACTTTCTCGGCGTGTTCAGCCTCGCGAATCAAATCCGCGGGATGCACCAACACCTTGGAAGGAATGCACCCGCGGGTCAGACACGTTCCCCCGATCTTGTCCTTCTCGACAAGGGCGCATTTTAATCCCGTGCCAACCGCTTGGGAAAGCACGGTGAGGCCAACACCGGATCCAATTGCAATTAAATCGTATTCCTTCAATCTTCATCAATCTCTTCAAGTCGTGAGGATGCATCCACTTTTCAACTAGGCCTATTTAAAGAAGTCCATATCCTTCTACCCGCGGGTATTGAGCCTCTCCACATTGCAAAAACTGGTGAAAAGTGAGTTTGGCTCTTGATATCGAGAAAGAGCAGAACATCTCACTAACGCATCCAAAACTTCAAGGTATCTTGCATTATAGTAATTCCAGTTCCAGATGAAACCCGCAACGATTCGTGCAATACCACTGGATCCAATCAATCCCCGAATTCTGATAATTTTCATACACGAGGAAATCCAACTTGCCATTAGCGCATTGCCTGCATGGGGGATCGGTAACTTGAAAAACCGAATCATCGACCTGCAGATCATACTGATAATTTTGAGGCGAAGCCTGCATTTTTACCACCTAAGGTTTGGTCTTAATAACAAGCAAAGAACAGACCATCAGGCTAAGAACCTACGCGTTACCGAGTGAATGCAAAAAGAACGATTGACTTATCGAAAGTTCGGGAGCCGCGTTCGTTTTCAGATGCATAATTTGAGATGATAGGAATGGGTGGCTGGTTCGACGAGGAGTCTTTGATGCGGTGCCCAGCTGCCTCGGCTAGCCACTATGCCTCCCGCGTTGCGGGGGGATTTTCATCGACGGCGCCGGGCTGCTCTTCCTGCATGTCCCTGTGGAATCGAGCCTTGTCCACGTGCCCAAGTTGTCGTTGGACTGCATCTTGAACGGAATCCCTCGCGAGATAGCCCGCGACGTGGAGGGGGGAGTCACCGAGAACCGGGTCGTTTTCCATGGCCCCCGAGCAAGGAAATGAATGATGTGCCAGGCTGATCTTCTCGTCGAGCGGTTTTGCCTCGTCAAAGACCTTCTCGCCGCGAAGTTGTTGGACGATGTAGTAGGCCGAGCCGCATGGCTGGGAACGCCTCACGTAGCCGCTCATGATCTTGCCGTGCTTGATATCGACTTCAATTTCCGGCCTGCCGATCTTGTACCGATCCATGAACTCCCGGATGATCGATTTGGAGGCGGCGTCATCGGGATCGACGTGCAGGTCGCAGAATGGCCTGGGAAACGCGGCCTGGATTTCCTCGTGCTTGAAATCCTCGGCGAGCTGGGTTTGAAGGCCGAATGGCAGCCACTTCTTGTCCTCCACGGGGACGATGACCGCCCGGATCCCGTGGATTTTCGCAAACGTTGGCATCAAGGCAAGGATGTCCAGATGGAGGCCAACGGGGATCAGCACGTCTACGGCAGGAAAAATCTTCGGAAGGAATCGCGCTGGCTCCTCCTCGATGAACTCGGTAGCAGGCTTCTCGATCTCCTGAAAGGTCACGATGTCGCCCGCGTGGCTGCCGAGTGGTAGCCGACAGTTGCTGCAGTCGTTCCCGCATGACGTGCAAAAGTGAACATCGTTGATCAGGTGACCGGCAAGCCTGTCCGCAAATACATCCGAATAGATGATCCCGATTTTCATTGAAATGGCCATCTCGTCAAGCATCAATGCCACGGTTATTGCTTGGGGAAAAGAACTTCGTGCCTTTCGGATAGTCGTCGTAGCTCCCGTCGGCATATAGTTCAATAGAACGAAGGCAACGGATTTGTGCGGTGGTAAACACATTCTACGGCATCATGTTCGCCGGCGGAGGACGCAGGCAGAACCCGCATTTCCCGAACGTCGCAATCGTCTGATCCCAGCAGTGCTTGTGATACGACCGCTCGCAATACGGGCACACGACTTTGCAAGTTGCCTCGTTAGGGTCCTCGCTGTCCAAGTGTTCCTTGCACGTCGGGCATTCAAATTTATGGCATATTATACAAGATACAACGGAGACCTCGAAGATGGCCTTGGATATCGCGTTAAAAGCGTCGATGAGGTAGGAGCTTTGGGGGCTCCACTTGTCGAGGATGCTCTTCAGCGCTGCTTGCATCTTTGTCTCCATGCTCTCCTCGTCGATTTCCGAGGTGATATCGATCCTTGGCGGGGACATGGGGTAGTTGTCGGGGAGCGTTGCCTTGAAGTCGAACGAAGTCTCCTCGGTTTTCATGGTTCCCTTGAGCTTGGTCACGATGGTGGGGGGCTTGCTCACTGCATTATACCGCACCTCCTTGAGGCTGGCCTTGAGCAGGTCGATTTCGAACGCCATGCGCGATTCCTTGTCAACCAACCAGTTGATTTCCCTGATGATCGCCACGGGCTCCTTTTCCTCGCTCGTGTCCCACCCTTGGAGCACCTTGAGCGTTGTCGGGGGCGACCTGATGAGGGATGCCAGGTTCGGGCTGTAGGTGATGGTCGGCTTGTCAGGGAAGTTCTTGAGATCGATGGTCACGTGGTATTCTTGGAAGCCATAGGTGAGAATGGTCACGTTCACGGCCGTCCTGCTTCCTTGGACGAAGGCGGCCTCGAATTCCCCGAAGATGCGTTTTATCCGTGACTCGATATCGTTCAACGACCAGAGCCTGGATTCCAGCTCGTGAAGGATGTCGACGACCGCCGGTGCCTTCGAGGCGTTCCACGTGCGCAGGACCTTCAACTGGGATTGTGGGTCGGGAAGCATCGATATCAGCTCGGGAGGGAAGTCGACGATAGGCGGTTGCGGGTACCGTGCAAAATTGATGCGGATGAGGAACGTGCTCTCGACCGAGACGCTGAGATAAACGTTGACATCGCCGGGGCCCATGATGTCCGAAGAATATTCCATCATGATCATGTCGAGCTGCTCCCTAACCTCGGGGCTCACCGTTGCTTCAATGCGTGCCTCGTTTATGATCCGTGGCTCTTCCTCCTCCTCGTGCTGCTGTTCCGTCCAGTAGACCTCGTCGAACACGTTGTCCTTCGAGGGTTGTTCCTGGCCGAAGCTGTCCTCGCTCCATTTCTTGTGGTCGGGGACGAATGCTTCCTCGGTTGGTGCTTCTGGCTCGTTGGCCTCTTCGTCTCTTGTCGCTGACCGCGCAAAGTGTCGCACCCGGAGGTCATCTTCGCCCGAGCCCGAGAATTCGAAGGGCTCTGGGGTCACGAATTCCGTGTACTCCATTGGAGCGTTGTCCTTTGGCGCGGTTTTCAAGTCCAAATAATCGTTTTCAAGATTTCTGTCGATCAAGCTCTTGAGTTCCTTGAGCACGTCAACAACGTTCATCTTTCCGGGCTGCCAATTAATGAGTGTTTTCAGATCGATGCGATTGTTGAGTAATTCGAGAATTTCCTTCGAAACGCGGACCTGAGGTGGGACCTTCGGAAAATCTTTCGGAAAGAGGATCTCCACCGTGAATTGCGTCACGCCGGTTTTCTCGACGATGCCGTACAGGTGATACACGTTCTCGTCGACCGCCCAGAACTCTGGAAAAACCGCTAAAATTTGCTCGGCTTCAGCAAACACGGCGTCTCGGGACATGGCTTCACGGTGGGTTGATTGTTCGGAAAACCGGTTGGTGATGATGTGTCGTTTCCATAACGGTTAACAAGCACTGAATACATCGCTCTATTATCTAATTCAAGGTCTTAAATGCGTTTAGTTGGTGGCTGGGATAAAATCCATCCCATTCACGTTCCCTTCTTCATGGCCCAGAGCTTGTCGCCGGCATGATGATAATTTTTCACGGCCTTTCCCTTGTCCAACGTTTCCATCTCGGCCGCGTCGTACAAGGCCTTTCCGATGGCGATGGGTATCCTGTTCTTCTCATCGACGATCGCAATGATATCGTCTTTCAAGATCGATTCATCGATGGCCACGATGCCCGGTCGCATCACGTCTGCCCCGCCGGAGATGTAGGGAACCGCAGGTTGGTCGATGACGATTTTCTTCATGACCATCTTCCTTGCGATATCGAGAAACGGAATCCACGGATCCCCCGCATTCTTGAAGAATGCTAGCTCTTTCTTTATGATCAAGACGCTGGTGCCGCCCTCGATCTTGCCCTCCTCGACATTTTCGTTCTTGTCGAAGTATTGGTTGATAGCGTCGCCGTAAAGCCCGACTAACTCGTCATAGATCGACTTTGACGCTTTTTTTGGCAGGAATTGTCTTCCCTTGATAGCGGACGACATGATCCTTCCTCGCCAATCATATTAATGAAACTTTTTTCTAGTGCTGCGGAACCTGTCGATTCCTCGCCTATGGGTCACACCTTAAAAGCAAGCCATTATTCGTATTGTCTCGCGCAAGGCACTATATAATTACTGATCGCGGAACGAGTTACACACGGAAGATATGGAGCAATCGATCTTACTAAAATGCCATCGCATGTGAAATAATCGTGTCAAAAGCTCGCGAGAAACTAGAACGGGAAGCTGATGAGGATTTACTCGCTAGCGGCTTTGAATTCCTCGACAAGAACAATCTAGACGTGAAACTTGACTATTTGCTCCAAAAAAATATGAAAAAGAACATGTACGACATCACGGGCTACGTTTTCATTCCTACAGAACTAAAGATCAATAAAGATTCTTATTCGAAACAGATGTTTTTCCACGATTTTCAATCGTTCATTCGGTTCCAAACGCCCACGTTCCCCTTGGCAGCGCTCGTTCGGCCAGAGAATGAATTATCCCCGCTAAACCGGATTAAGGAGATCTTGAATGAGCTCCTTTCAGGAAAATTCGATAGCGATGAGCTCAACAAGAAGCTCGTTTACGAGCTGAAAATGCAGGCGCAGATAGTTAGGAGCAATCTTCGCAGGCAAGTCGTGTACCTCATGGACCTGTCGAAACAAGGAGATTCCGAGGACCTCGTCCGGGAGAACGTGAAGGAATTGATCCAGTCCATGCGCAAGATCTTGGACGACTATCACGGGATACAGGCCAATTTCTTCGACATTCAGGTCCCCGAGAAAATTAAGGCGACGTATTTGGCCGCCGACGAGTACACCTCCTATTACACCGAGCACTATTTCACGGTTTTGTTGAACAGCCTCAACACTATAGGAGCCTACTCCGACCTGGTTCCCGACATCGAGCAGATGATCGAGCAGCGCCAGGCCCGCCGGAAGGCAATGAAATACACGCTCGTCCTCGAGCACTTGGAAGAGGATCCCTCGCGGCTCGCCAAGATCCATTACTGGAAAGGCTTTCTCAAGACATACATGAAACAAGTTCTCACCCTCGACATTCAGGAAAAGGCAGACAAGCCGCTCTATGGTCAGCTGTTCGCGACCATCGGTGCCATGGTCGCGATGGCCTTTTACACGATCATCACGGTGTTCGCCTTCTCGAACCTGGCGGCGCATGCGATCCCGTATCTGATCGTCATCGTAGTGTTCTATGCGATGCGCGAGCGGATCAAGTCGGTGTTTGACTGGATCGGCAGGAAATTCCTCAAAGGTTGGATTGCCGACAAGAGAAACGACCTGTTCGATCCAAAGAATAACGAGAAGATCGGTGTTATCAGGCAAAGAATGGATTTCATTTTCAAGGACGCGATCCCCGCCGACGTCATGGAAATCCGAAACAGCGATCGAAAGAATCTGCTTGAACGAGAAGCGTCCAACGAACAGGTTATCCTCTTTCACAAGAGTATCGTGCTCTACACGGACCGCATCACGCACATACACGAGCGGCACAAGAACCTGAATGACATCATCACGATCAACCTACACGCCATTATCGAGAATGCCTTCGAACCCAAGGAATCGATCTTGTGGTTCGACGCAGTCGAAAACAAGCTGCAAAATATCGAGGTGCCCATCTTTTACCACATAAACTTGGTGCTCAAGATGGAATTCAACGTGCCCAGCGGCGAGAAGAAAACCTCGTACAAGCGGATCCGGATCGTTTTCGACCGGACAGGCGTCAAATCCGTCGATGATATCTCGGTCTGATTTGATACTCCTTCGATCCGGAATGGGCTTGATTCTTTTTTAATTCAAAACCCGAGCAGTCTCTCCTTCGCCTGCGTTTTTTTGGATGCCCGCGTTTTTTCACCGTGAATAGAAAGATTGGTCATTAACATGGGTCCAAAATCAACCCCCTCAGCCTTCAAGCCACAGTACTTGAAATCACTTGAAGGACAGGATTCGTTCTTGCTTAACCAGAAAGAGCTCGATGTCTTGCAATTCTGGCGAGATGCAGAAATCTACAAGGCGATCAAGGAACGAGAGAAAGACTGGCCCGAGTTCCGCTTCATCGATGGGCCGCCGTACACGACGGGAAAGATTCACTTGGGCACGGCGTGGAATAAAATCCAGAAGGATATCATCATACAATTCAAGCGCATGAACGGCTTCCGAGTTACGGATACGCCGGGTTACGATACACATGGCCTCCCCATCGAGGTGCAGATGGAGAAGGAGCTCGAGACCAAGACCAAGAAGGACATCATCGATAAAATCGGCATGGACACGTTTATCGAGAAATGCAAGACATTTGCCCTTGACAACATGGCCATAATGAACGATCAGTTCCGGCGGCTCGGCTGCGAGTTCTGGAACTGGGATCGCCCGTACGTGACCCTCACAGAGGGCTACATGGCCGGTGCCTGGTGGGCTATCAAGAAGGCGAACGAGCGTGGCCTGCTCTTCAAGGGCTCCCGCCCGCTCAACACCTGCCCCCGATGCGAGACCGCCCTTGCCAAGCACGAGTACGAGTATGCAAACCGGACGGACACGAGCATCTACGTCAAGTTCAAGGTGATCGGCAAGGATGACGAGTACCTCATTATCTGGACGACGACCCCGTGGACGCTCGTGAGCAACGTGGCGGTCATGGCAAATCCCGATCTGAAATACGTCCGGGTGCGCGTGAGGGACGAGACATGGATTATGGCCGAAGCACGCGCCGCGATGTTCGTGCAAGCGGAGATCGGTGAATTTCCGGACGTGCTCGAGACGTTCTTTGGCGAGGATCTCAAGGGAACCCGCTATATCCACCCGCTCCTGGAAGAGATCCCGTACCAGCAGGAGATCTTCGACCAGTTCCCGAATGCGCACTCCGTCATCCTGAGCAAGGAATTTGTTTCGGCAGAGGAGGGAACCGGCCTCGTGCATTGCGCGCCCGGCCATGGTCCCGAGGACTTCCAGGTCGGTCACGTGGACGAGGGGCTGCCGGCCTTCTCGCCCCTGAACGAGGAAGGGCGGTACACCGATGAGGCCGGTGCATTCACCGGCAAGTACGTGTTCGATGCGAACGCGGAGATCATCGAAATATTAAGAGGAAAAGGCACCTTGCTCGTCGAAACGACCATCGAGCACGAATACGCCCATTGCTGGCGCTGCAAGACCCCTCTCGTCTACCGGGTCATGGATCAATGGTACTTGAAGACTGCCGAGCTCACGGACGGTATGCTCGAGGAAAATAGCAAGATCAATTGGGTCCCGAATTTCGCCGGCGACAAGACCTTCTACCAGTGGCTGAAGGGCCTTCAGGACTGGTGCATCTCCAGGCAGCGGTTCTGGGGCATTCCCCTCCCGATCTGGACCTGCGATGTCGAAGGCTGCGACAACGTTGTCGTCGTTGGCTCCCGTGCCGAGTTAGAAGAGCTGTCCGGGGAGAAGGTCGAGGACCTGCACCGGCCGTGGGTCGACAAGGTCTCGTTCGGGTGCACCAAGTGCGGGGCCGGGACCATGCACCGCGTCGAGGACGTGGTTGACGTGTGGCTTGACTCGGGATGCGTCATGTGGGCATCGAACGAGGCCGTTTACGGGCCCGACTACACGCTCGGTCCCGAGGCATACGAGGACTGGAAGCCTGCCGATTTCATCCTCGAAGGCAAGGACCAGATCCGCGGATGGTTCAACTCGCTCATGAGCTGCGGCATGCTCGCCTCCAACCGGCCGACCTACAAGAACGTGGTCATGCACGGCTTCGTCACCTACGAGGGCGAGCCCATGCACAAGAGCCGCGGCAACATCGTGGCACCGGAAGATGCGATCGAGCGCCGGGGCGCCGAGACCTTCCGCCTGTATTGCATCCTCAGTATGAACCTCGGCGAGGACCTCAACTTCTACTGGCGGGAGTTCGACGATACGTTCCGCATCATCAACACCATCTGGAACTCTTACCTGTATGCAAAGGACATCTTCGTGCTGAACGGCTTCAAGCCCTCGGCGCCGGACTTCGCGACCCTCTTCCAAGTCGACGAGAACGTCGAAGATCGGTGGATGGCTTCAAAGCTTAACACCCTCGTAAGGGATACAACGGTACAGCTGAACGGCTACGACATGGCCAAGTACGCCCGCGCCCTCCGGGATTTCGCCATTAATGACCTTTCGAAATGGTACCTCAAGCTGGTCAAGGACCGGCTCGGTGAGGATGCCGATGCCACGGACAAGGTGCATGCGATGGAGGCCCTGTTTCTCGTCCTCCGTTCATTTGACATCCTGATGGCCCCGATCCTTCCCGTCGTGTCCGAGATGCTCCATGGTGGGTTCCTGTCCCACTACCTTCCCGATGCGTTGGCCTCGATCCACCTTGACACGTGGCCGAAAGCCGACGAATCCCTGATCGATGCCCAACTCGAGGCCGATATGGATATCGTGCAGAAGATCGTGGAGGTCGCCCGCATGGTGCGCGAGGAGAATGGTTTAAAGATGAAATGGCCCCTGAAGCAACTCGTCGTGTCCGGCGACGACAAGATCCAGCCGATCGACCGGTTGGCCAGCATTGTCCAGAAGGAGACGAACGTGAAGCAGGTCCTGTTCGATCCCACATTCGAACCGGGCGAGGACCAAGCCACGGGCGAGGGAGTTGGCTTCAAGGTGTACATCGATAAGGTCATGGATGACAGCCTGTTCGCGGAGAAGTTTTACCGCGAATTCTTCCGGCAGCTCCAATTCCTGCGAAAGACGGCCAAACTCACCGTTGGCGAGATGATTGACCTCGAGGTGACGACCGATTCATCGAAGATCAAGAACTACCTAGGCCAGTTCTTGGAAGACCTGAAGATGAATGCCTATGTCACAGAGGTCGATCTCACCGACGAGCAACAAATGGGCGACCCGATGCTCGAGCAGGAGCTGAATTATTGCCCGGGCGAGAACTGCCTCGTAGCGATCAAGGCGAAGACCATCGAAACCGCCACGAAAAACGGAAAGGACGTGGCCTGCTCGTATTGCAACGGCGAGTTTCCCGTCGACGAGCTCGTTCACGTGAAGTTGTCCTTCAAAAAGAGTGGCGAGTGATCCCGGCCATTCCTTGCGGAAAAAAAGAAATATCTATTTTTTCGATTAAGTGTCCTCATTCAAGTATATTTAAGTAACCGTTGCTTCGGGAACATGCCATTCCACCGTTCCGTGCAATTGAGTTTGTGGCCGGGCCAAGAGCCTCTCTCTTTTCACGAGATTGTTACCGGCCTTGAATGGCCGCTTGAATTTCATGTTGTACCACTCGGTATTTGCCCTGCAACGACGCGGCAACATTGGGTGCTTCTTGAACAAGTCCACGAATCGCAGGATGCTCGCGGCATTCTTTTTCAACGTGCCAATGGCCGTGTTCAATCTATCTGAAAATGCCTTGTTCTCCTCGAGGTCATGGATCTGGTGGCCGTCGATTTGGTCCGGCGGGAGCCTGTAGATTTCACCCACTTGCAATGTCATGCTCCGGTACACGTTCAATTCAGGATAACGTGCAAGAAACGCATCGAGCCGCTCTTGCCTCGCGGCCGTCATGTGTTTGGGCTGGAAGAAGATGACCCAATGATCCTTGTAGAAGGCCGTGCTTTCCTCATCCAGCAGGGTCCGAAAGCCGAGATACATTGCCTTCAGTTTTTTCAGGATGGCTTGTTTCACGCGACTCATGCCCTTGCCGGTGCGCTGGGTTTCGGGAATTGTTGCTTGCACGCTTTCCACGAAGGCGCGGACAATCTCGTTCGGATTATCCTCCTTCCGATCAAGAACCTTTACAAGTGCGCTGAAAAACGAGTCAGGAGTTTCCAGCTTCAGGATTTCGATCAATGCGCCCGTGACTTGCGCGCACAGGCAGCTCGATCCATGCGAGGAAACCGGGGCTGGAAGGGGTCCAGCCGAGGCCAGGGCCAAGGGAAATGCCACCTTTTCATCAACCATTTCCTGAATACTGCACACCCAATCCCGAAGCGCAAACAATTCTTTGCTCTCCGATCTAAAACGGCAGTTGCGGAAATCGAGCAAGTCTCGTCGTATACCGTTGTTCAATTCTTGCATCACGTGAAAAGGGTCGATTCCAAGAACCTCTTCCCCGAACACCTCGCGAATTGCACCCATCATGCTCGGGGAAAGGTCGCACACTGCCAAGTCCGGGTTCCTTCCAAGCAGGACCTTGACCTGCTTTAACGTGGCAGTCACGGCTTCTTGGTTTTCCGTTTCTTCGACGTGGGTAGCAAGGTCCCGTCCGCTCG
>Ga0326728_10002074_pt1 | contig 68153 bp, 61 predicted proteins | sample MB3enrmetagenome_FD_207602 | JGI IMG/M metagenome (GOLD analysis project Ga0326728, IMG submission 207602) | Lab enriched peat soil microbial communities from McLean, Ithaca, NY, United States - MB31MN | ecosystem: Environmental > Terrestrial > Soil > Wetlands > Peat | place: USA: New York... | reverse complement strand
GATCGCTTTCACGCCATACACTCGAAGTAGGAGCCGTATGAGGTAATTCCTCACGTACGGATCTGTGCGGGGGGTGCCGGGTAACCGGCATTCCTACCGCGATATGATGAATGATGAATGATGAATGATGAATGATGAACGTTCTCACGCTTCATTATTTTGATTTGATACGATAAGCATAATCCACATTGAGCGAGGCCACGTCAAATTCGCTTTCCACAAGGCCGTGCAGAAGATAGGCATGGCTCATGTCGAGGTCCTGGCAAAATCGCCTGAATGGTTTAGGGAAAAAGACCGTCTCAAAGATTCCCGTTTGATCTTCAAAGGTAAAAAATTCCATTTCTTCGCCTTCCCTGGTCAAGACTTCCTTCCGGGTGACCGGCCAACCCTTCATCCGGACCATTTTTCCCACGTGGGCAGCCATATCGGACGCGGATACCATGAAGGACGGATTATTGTTTTGAGCAGGTTTTTGCTGACGCCCCGCCGGTCTGAGCGACCGGAAAAACGGCTCGGCCAGTTCGAGTGGGTGTACCGAAAGTGGAAAACCGAGGGTTTCGGATTCATGCGCCCATTTCCGGCGGTAGGGAAAGTCAGGCAGGTCAGGTACTTTTATGGGAGAGCGCGGGCGGAATGCGGCCATCTGCGCCCGGGTGTCTTTCGGATGGAATCCGTTCAGCCGTGCTTCAATAAACCAGAGAATTTGAGGCCGGTTGAGGGGGCCGGAAATAGAGTCCATGGCGCCGCTTTTGACAAGAATTGCAACATCCGTGGCTGATATGGGGAAGCCGCTTTGCACCTTCACACGCCCGATAAAGTCTTCTATTGATAAAAACGGTCCGCCACGGTTCCTTTCTTCCATGATGGCTTCAATGGCGCTTTTCCGTATTGCCTGGAGCTGCTGGAAGCCCGTTCGGATCGTTTGCCCCCTGCCGGTGTAGGGCAGCCGGCTTTCATTTATATCCGGTCCCATGACCTTGATTCCCATGCGTCTCGCTTCCGAAATATAGGCAAAGGCGCTGTAGTAGCCTCCTCCGTTTGACAGGACCGCCGCCATGAATTCGGCCGGGTGATGGGCTTTGAGATAGGCGGACTTGAAGCTCACCAGGGCGTATGATGCCGAATGTGGTTTGCAGAACGAATAGCCGGAAAAAGAGGTAAACATGTCCCAGACTCTTTCCACTATCACGGGGCAGATCCCGTTGCGGGCGCACCCTTGCGCGAAGCGCATCTTGTAGTCTGAAAGCTGTTCCCTGCTTTTTTTGCTTATCACTTTTCGCAGTCCGTCCGCCTCGCCCCATGAAAAGCCGGCCATGGCCATCGCGGCCTGTACGACGTCTTCCTGATAGACCAGTATTCCGTAATTTTCGGCCAGAATATCTTTCAGGCTTGGATGAAGCGGTTCATAAGGCTCCCCATGAAGCCGCCTTAAATATTGCCTGATAAAACGGTTTGCGGCTGGACGGATAATTGAGGAATGTATTACGACATGCTCGAAGTCGCCGGCCCCCGCTTTTTGCTGGAGAAGCCTCATGGCCGGAGATTCCAGATAGAAGACGCCCATTGTGTTTCCACGGCTGATGATCTCCCGGGTCTTGGGATCGTCAACCGGATTAAAGTTCGGATAGTAGATGCTTGTTCCCGTATTTTCCCGAATCGCTTCAATGGTATCGCGGATCACGGCAAGCGATCGGTTGCCGAGAAGATCTATTTTGACGAGTCCGGCCTTTTCGGTCTGGTCTTTTTCCCACTGGATAATTCGGACCCCCTTGGCGCTAATCTGGACCGGGACATACCTTGATACCCGGTCCGGGACGAGCACCATTCCGCCGCAATGGGTCCCGATGTTACGCGGAAGCGACTCCAGGCGCGAAGAAAGGTCGATGATTTCCGGCCATGGCGGGTCCAGAGGAAAATTATGGAATTTCGGCGATGACTTTATCTGCTTCCAGATCTCATGCGAACTCCAGTAATGCATCCTGCGGGTCACCTCCTTTATCTCTGAGGCCGGGACGCCGTATACTTTTGCCGTTTCCCGCACCGAGGCTCTGCCCCGGAACCCCACATGGTTGCTGACCAAGGCCAGCCTCTGGCTTCCGTAACAGGCCGTTATTTCCTCGAAAAGGCCATCGCGTTCGTCCCATGGAAAATCCACGTCGATGTCCGGCAGGTCCTTGCGTTCCGGGTTTAGAAACCGGCCGAAAAGCAGATTATGCCTCATAGGATCGACATGGGTTATTCTCAGGAGATAGCTGACCAGACTGGCGGCCCCGCTTCCTCGGCCACAGTGGATCGGACGGCGGCGAACGATATCGGCCACCACGAGAAAATAATCCACGAACCCTTTCGAGCGTATAAGGCCGAGTTCCTCGGCCAGGCGATCTTCAATTGCGCTGCCGGTCTTTCCGTAACGCCAGCTTATTCCCTGACGGCACTTTGAAAGAAGGAGGGCGAAATGGTCCTCGTTCTTGTCCATGTAGTATGGGAAAACGGTCTGGAAACCGTCCCATGCAGTATGGCAGGATCGCGCGATTTTTACCGAGTTGGCAAGCGCCTCCGGGCAATTTGGAAAATGTGAGGACATTTCACGGGCTGATTTGAGCCGCCGGCCCGGGGGTACGATGTCTTCCGGCGCCAGCGATCCCAGGGTCTTGTTCAGGGCTATTGCTCGAACAAGCCGGTGAAGAGGGAAGCCGTCTTCCTCGGCAAAGTGGACCGCATTTGTGGCTACAGGCGCAATGCCGATCTGTTTTGCCGTTTGCAGGAGTTTTCGGTCCGAGGGGCCGGGCACTATTTCAAAAAAACATTCCATCCGGTCGCGCAATGCATTTAGCAGCTCCGGATCCGCGCTGAGAAGCACAAGATCGGGGTTCCTGCCGGGAAGGCTCCGGAAAAGCGAGAAGTCATCCTCGATATGAAGGCGGGTGATAAGGTCCGAGAGGATTTCGTATCCCGCGGCGGTCCTGGCAAGGATCACCGCGCTCGTTTGCCCGGTTTTTACTTCGACGCCGACTAAAGGTTCGATCCCGTTTGCGCGCGCGGCTTCCAGAAAATTGATCAGGCCGTAGAAACCGTTGGTATCGGTCAGGGCAAGATGGGTGAACCCGGCCTTCGCCGCCTCCCTGCACAGGGCTTCCGGTGAACTTACGCCATTCATCATGGAATAGGAGGAATGAACATGGAGGTGAACAAAATCCGGGTTCATTCGGGCCGCAGACCTCCTTTCCAAGCCGCCTGCTTTTCATCATTCCCAAGCCCTCTTCCCCAGGCAATTATTCCTTTGCCGAATTTCATGCGAATCGAATCCAAACCTTTTTGAAGATTGCAGTCTTTTGACGAGGTCTTTTGTTCCCAGGTGAAAATCGAAAGTTGGGAAAAGGGCATCCGCAGGTCCAAAAATTCCAGGCCCAGTCTGCGCACGGCCATGCGCCTGCGGAAAAGCTGATAAAAAATGGGAAGGATCGACTGGAAGAGAAGCCGGTCAGCCTGGACCGACTCCGGAAAAATCCGCCTGCGCGTATCTGCCGACATGCCGTCCGCATACCGAATCTCAAGTCTGAAAGTCCCAGGATACCGGTTATGCCGGCGCAGGTCCCATCCCGCATCTTCAACCAACCTGAACAAAACGGATTCCAGCCGTTTATTGTCGATTTCGTCCCGGTCAAGAATTTTTGTAACGGATACCCGCGGTGCCTGCCGTGCCGGAAGCACGGGTGAAGAATCCAGACCCCTGGCGATTTTGAGAAGACGTTCCGCGCTCCTGCCGAAAACCGCCGAAAGCATATCGAGGGGAAAGGACGCGAGTTTTCCGATTTTCAAAACATTGAAGTCGGACAGCTTTGAAGCGGTAACTTCACCCACGCCGGGAAGGAAATTCACGGGCAGAGGCGCAAGAAACGATTCTTCTTCCCCCGGAAAAATAAAACCGAGGTCTCCGAGGTCTATGCACTTAGCGGCAACCTGGCTTACCAGTTTATTGGAAGCGAGCCCGATGCGCGCACGAAATCCCTTCTTTCCGCACAACTCTTTTTCCATCCGGCAGGCCAGGTCCGGTCCCGGCCCCCACAGGCGGCGGGTCCCCGTAATATCTATGAAGTAACTCCCAGGATAGCTTCCTTCGGCGAGCGGTGAAAAAGATGCGAATTCTCGCACGATCTCCTGGTGTTTTTCACGATAATGGTAAAAATCAGGCGGCATTACATGAATCCGGCGGCACAATCGGCGCGCCCGGCTAAGCGGCATTCCTTCCTGGATGCCCTCTGTCCCGGCATTTCTGTTTACTCCCTGAATAACGGCCCTTTCGCCCGACTGCGCCAGAACAAGCGGGTATCTCTTCAATTCCGGCCGCCTCAACTCTTCAGCTGCCGTATAAAAATCGGGAATTCCGAGATAAACTATATTTCGCGACATGAGTTCCGCCCGGAAACATTATTCTCTGACGTTTGATTTTAATTTAAGGTGAATAAAAGGTGAAAGTCAAGATTTTTCTCCATGTTTACCGGATTGGCGCAGGTAATCACTTTTTCAGCTTCGAGGGGAGTAACCCGGCAGTGTGCCTGTCAACCGAGAGTTATCCAACGCGGAACTTTTCTGTATTGACACGATGCCGGCCGGTTGAACGGGTCCCTGAATGTTTCGCATTGGCGCAGATAATTTTCGCGAGTTGCATTGAAGAAAAAATTTTTTCTGCCGATTAATACACAGAGGCTAGTGAAGACTATCTGAGGTTAAGGTATCGGACAGTCAAGGAGATTAGAAACCGGATGTATTCAGGGAGAGCCTGAATCGTTAGGGGCTAAGCTTTCGGCTGGCTGCTCAGGGAACGGGCATATAGAGAAGAAAAGGGATTTCTTATGAAGGATGAATCAAGCGAATTCAATCGGATTGGAAGTTCAGGGCTGGAAAGAGAAGGGAAGTATCTAACCTTTTCTTTGGGGGATGAGGAATATGGGATAGGCATCTTAAAGGTCAAGGAAATAATTGGAATGATGAGGATCACGCCGGTCCCACAGACCCCCGAATTCGTCAAGGGGGTAATAAATCTCAGGGGTAAAGTAATACCGGTAATCGACCTGCGGCTCAGGTTCGGTATGGAAGAGAATGGATACACCGAACGTACATGCATCGTAGTGGTCGAAATCGACGGTTCGGGCGGCAAACTTCACATAGGCGTGGTGGTGGATTCGGTTTCGGAAGTCCTCAACATAAAGGGGGCCGACATTGAAGACACACCGAATTTTGGGACCGCCTTGAACACCGAGTACATCCTCGGGATGGCCAAAACAGGCGGAGGCGTGAAGATCCTTCTGGAAATCGACCGGGTTCTTAGCGGCAGCGAAATGGGTTTTTTGGACAAAGTGGCCTGACGGATTCCAGTTGAATCTCGAAGAATTGACGAAAGGCAGTGGATAGGATGGAAACCGAACTGCGGGACGGTCTTTTTCAAAAGTTTAGCCAGCTTGTCTATGAGCGCTGCGGCATAAACCTGCACGATGGCAAAAAAGCGCTTCTGCAGGCCAGGCTCAACAGAAGGCTGAGACAGACCGGGATATGCACTTACGAAGAGTACTTCAAGTACATAACTTCTGATAAGAACCCCGCAGAATTCGTTCATTTTCTCGATTCCATTTCGACCAATCTTACCTTTTTCTTTCGAGAGCAACAGCATTTTGATTTTCTCGAGCAGGTTGCACTTCCCGAACTGATCGCCAGGAAGCAGAAGGACCGGGACTCCAGGATCAGGATCTGGAGTTCGGGATGTTCGACCGGCGAAGAACCATATAGCTTGGCCATGTGCGTGTCGGCATATCTGCAGGATATCTCGCGCTGGGACCTTCGGATACTGGCCACGGACATATCGACCCGGGCGCTGGAGGTAGCGAGCAAGGGGATCTATTCCGAGGAAAAGGTGCAGAAAGTGCCCCCTGGGTTCCGCCATAGCAATTTTATCAAAATTGGCGGCAGGAACGAGAAACCTGAATACGAGATAGCTCCTAATGTGAAACGGCTCGTAACCTTTTGTCGTCTGAATCTAAAGGACCGTTATCCCTTCTCCGGGCGATTCGATTTTATCTTCTGCCGAAACGTGATGATCTATTTCGACAAGAAGACGCAGCAGGAGCTTGTCAACAAGATGGCAAGCTTCTTAAACAGCGGCGGCTATTTTTACGTCGGCCATTCCGAGAGTCTGACTGGACTGGCGCACAAGCTGAGTTACGTACGGCCGGCCATATATCGGAACTAGTGACAATTATTTGGGATTAGATCTTAAATGGAATATCCGGCACCGTATTGCAAAGACAAGTCTCAGACGAGAAAAATTGTAGGTGTTGCTGATATGGCGGTCAGTAAATCACCATTCGATGTTTTGATCACCTATTCTCTCGGCTCCTGCATAGCTGTCGTAATCTACGATCCCGTGGCGAAGGTCGGTGGAATGCTTCATTACATGCTCCCCGAATCTTCGATCGACCCGGAAAAAGCACAGAAAAACCCTTTTATGTTTGCGGATACCGGGATCACTCGGCTTTTCAAGAGCAGCTATCAACTGGGAGCCCGAAAAGAGAACATAGTGGTCAAAACAGCGGGGGGTGCGCAAATGCTCGACCCAAACGGGCTCTTCAATATCGGCAAGAGAAATTATCTGGCAATGCGCAAGATCCTTTGGAAAAACAACGTGGCGATCGCGGCTGAACACGTCGGAGGAGAAGTTAATCGCACTGTGCGGCTTGAGATAGACACTGGCAGGGTAATTTTGAAAGTAGGGGGCGAAGCCGAGATTGAGATTTGATGTATTCGGGTCAGATCTTGGCGCAAGAGGGACGCTATGGCGTACAATGTTCTAATAGTTGACGATTCCAAGTCGATGCGGAAGGTCATCCTGAAAACTCTTCGGGTCTCCGGTTTCCAGCTTGGTGAATGCCTGGAGGCTTCAAACGGTCAGGAAGCATTGGACGTTCTTGAAGGTAGATGGATCGACCTGATTTTATCTGACGTACACATGCCGGTAATGGACGGATTCGGGTTTATCAGGTCTTTGAAGCAGAAGGACATCTTCAAGGATACCCCGGTTGTATTTGTCACGACCGAAGCGAGCGAAGACAGGCTCAATGAATTGATGGCTCTCGGCGCCAGCGGCTACATTCGCAAACCGTTCCGGCCGGAGGAGATAGGCGCCTTTCTCGGCGGCATCATGGGGGAAACAGATGGGTTCAGAATGGGAACCAGTGTTGAAGGAAGTGATTTCTGAGGTCTTGGAGACCATGTTTTTTGCCGTGGTGGAATTCGAAGAGGGTCCTCCGGGAGATACTCCTTTTGATTTCGAATCGGAAATAGTCCTTGTTAATTCCGATGAGAAAATAGTCATCTCTTTGCGAGTAAGTGAAGAATTCGCCAGGATGGTAACCGCCGATTTTCTCGGTATCGGACAGGACCAGGCCAAAAATGATGACGTCGAAGACACCGTGAAGGAACTGACAAACATGGTCGGTGGTTTATATCACGCCAAACTCAATAATGCGAAATGGGAACTGGGAATACCCCGGGTTTGCAAGATCGATCCCGGCGCGCCGGATGATATGGATAAAAACCATGCCGGCCTGGATTTCGGTTTTTTGGGTCAACCGGCTGGTTCGGCCCATCTGGCGCATTTGCCGGTCTGATTTTCCGGGTTGTAGAATTAACTTTTCAGGTATTCAAAATGAAACAGATAAAAGTCCTCATTGTCGATGATTCGGCCATTGTGAGAAAGATCTTCTCGCAGGAACTGTCCAAGCACGCCGATATTACTGTAGTCGGTGTCGCACCGGATCCGTATGTCGCAAGAGACAAGATTATAAGTCTTAAGCCCGACGTCATTACCCTGGATATCGAAATGCCGCGAATGGACGGCTTGAGCTTTCTGCGAAAACTGATGAAGTTTCATCCGGTACCGACCATCATAGTAAGTTCGCTTACTCAGGGTAACAGCGAAATGGTGCTGGAGGCGATGGAATGCGGGGCGGTCGAAGTTCTGGCAAAACCCGGCGGATCATACGCAGTCGGCGATATGAGCGCGCAACTGGTCGAAAAAATCCGGGCGGCTGCCAACGTGCGAATGTATACCACACCGACCTCAAGCGCGGCTGCCCCTGCGACGAAGGCCGGGGCCGAGGTCAGTCTGGCTCTCAAACGTTCGACCCACAAAGTCATTGCAATGGGCGCATCAACCGGCGGGACTGAAGCATTAAAAGCCGTTCTCATGCAAATGCCGGCGGGAAGCCCGGGGATCGTGATCGTCCAGCATATGCCCCCCCGTTTCACGACTGCTTTTGCAAGCAGGCTGAACGGCTTGTGCCAGGTGGAAGTGCGGGAGGCTAAAGACGGGGACGCAGTTTTGCCGGGGACAGCGCTTATAGCTCCCGGCAACTATCACATGCTCCTCAAACGGGTCGGAGGCACCTATTATGTCGAGGTTAAAACCGGCCCACTCGTTTTCCATCAGCGTCCGGCAGTGGACGTGCTGTTTCTTTCCGTTGCCCGCTACGCCGGGGCTAATGCGGTTGGCGTGATCATGACCGGCATGGGCAGAGATGGAGCTGCCGGGTTACTGGAAATGAAAAAGGCGGGGGCGCCTACCATTGCCCAGGACGAAGCGAGTTGTGTGGTATTCGGGATGCCGAAGGAAGCCATAAAAATGGGCGGGGTTGATAATGTGGTATCTTTATCGGATATACCGAGGATTATCTTTAAATGTCTCAATTCTAAAAACAGCGTTCCTGACGGTGTTGAGTCCAAGGCTCCTGTCTCAGGCAAGGCGATAGGGATTTAAAGGAGGGGCATTTCCATGGCCTACAAGGATCTTACAGTACTTATTGTCGATGATTTCCTCACTATGCGGCGCATTGTCCGGAAAATTCTGCGCGACCTGGATTTCCAGAACATTATCGAGGCCGAAGATGGATCGGCAGCCCTTGATGTTCTTAAAACAACGAAAGTGGATCTGATCGTATCCGATTGGAACATGCCGAGGATGACGGGCCTGGAATTGCTCAAGGAAGTCCGGGGCAGCGACGCGCTAAAGGATACTCCATTTCTGATGGTTACAGCGGAAGCTCAAAAGGAAAACATAGTAGAGGCGGTTAAAGCGAGAGTCAGCAACTACATCGTCAAGCCGTTCACGGCGGCGACCCTGGAAGAGAAGCTGGCGAAGATCGTGCCGAAGTAGAGGTGACGGGTTATTCGTCATGTGTTCTTATTGCAGCGCATATTGGTTAGATAATTAATTCAGGCGGTGGCTATTTATGGAAAATATACTTGATCGGCTTGCCAGTGGGGTAATTGACGGCCCCGGCGATCTGATAGGAATCGGGGAGTGTCTGAACCTTCTCGACGATCTTGACGGGCAAACGGGACCGAATGGACCGCTGACTGAAAGAATTGAAAGAATAAGGCTCATTTTCAGGCGCCTCATTCTGGAAGAGTCTCCCGACACCAACGCCGATTGGGAGGAGGTGCAAAAGCTTCTTGGTTCCTTTGCCACCAACTGCGCGGTGGGAAACGGCGAAGATGAGGTCTCAACGATAGAAACCGAAACCGCGCCGCCGTTCGAAGCAGACGATGCATTCTTTGAGGTGCTTCAATCCGATTCAGGCAACGGTTCGGACCATGATGAACCGGAAATGGATCTGGATACTCAATCCGATTCAGGCAACGGTGCGGACTACGATGAACCGGGGGTGGATCTCGATACCATTTTGCAGGAAGACAGCGAAGCTAAAGTTGAAGAGATGCAGGACCCGGAACTGCTTAGAGACTTTATCGAAGAATCCAAAGAACATCTGTCCTCGATCGAGCTGAACATGCTGGGGCTCGAGACAAACCCGAAGGACCTGGAGGCGATAAACGCCGTATTTCGGCCATTTCACAGCATAAAGGGAGTCGCTGGTTTTCTGAACTTGCTGGAGATCCATCATCTGAGTCACGAAGTTGAGAATCTGCTCGATTCCGCGAGGTCCGGTAAACTGGCTGTAACCGACTCGGTGATTGATATCGTCCTGGGGGCGACGGATATCCTGAAGGGACTGCTCGAGGAAATAGAAAGAGGGGGAGTTGGACGTAAAGAAGCCTCGCCGCCGGTGGTCAATTTTATCGAGAAGGTAAAAAACTTCAACGGCGATCCGGTGGTGTCGGGGGAAATTCCAGTCAGGAAGGTTGGGACAATCCTGGTCGAGCATGGGGTGCTGGAGGACGGATCGGTAGATGATCTGGTCGAAAAGGGCAGGGCCGAAGGCAGGAAATTCGGCGAGACGGCAATAGACGAAGGAGCTGCCAGCCCCAGGGATGTCTCAAAGGCTCTGCGCGAGCAGAGGCACTCTATGGAGAATGCGGCCTCGGTTAGAGTCGACACGCATAAACTCGATAACCTGGTCGATATGGTTGGGGAGTTGGTCATTGCCCAGTCAATGGTGCTTCAGAATCCGGAAATACTGAAAATAAGCGATCAAAAACTTCAGAAAGATAGTGTGCAACTCAACAGGATTACCGCAGAACTGCAACGCATCAGCATGTCGATGCGGATGGTCCCGATCAAGAACACTTTCCAAAAAATGATACGCCTGGTTCGCGATCTGTCCAAGAAATCAGGCAAGGAAGTTGTTCTGACGATGAATGGTGAGGAGACGGAAATCGACCGGAACATGGTCGAGGAAATATATGAGCCGCTCGTGCATATGATTCGAAACTCGGTCGATCACGGGATAGAAATACCCGAGGAACGTGTCGCGGCCGGCAAAGATCCCGTGGGCAGAATACTTATTGCCGCCGAACAGAAGGGTGGCAATATCGTAATCGATATAGAGGACGACGGCAAGGGGCTGGACGCCAAGAGGATTCGCGAAAAGGCTATCGAACGGGGGATAGTCGGTTCAACCGATCAACTCGATGAAAAGGCGATATTCGATCTGATCTTTCACCCCGGGTTTTCCACCAAGGACAAGGTGACGGAAGTCTCAGGCCGCGGGGTCGGGATGGATGTAGTAAAGAAATGCGTCGAGCGCCTGCGCGGGAAGATCGAAGTGGTGAGCCACCTTGGCAAGGGTTCGTCTTTTCATATGAAACTTCCGTTAACGATGGCGATTATCGACGGAATGATAATTCAGATCGGAACCGAGCGCTTCATCGTGCCGACCATTGCTCTCAAGGAATCGCTGAGACCGCCGAAGGATGCATATTTTACGGTGCAGGGCAGGGGGGAGCTGGTTAAAGTCAGACAATCCCTGATGCCGCTTGTCCGCCTGCACGAGTTTTTCAATGAAGAACCCAAATGCCGGGACCCCTGGGAAGGGTTGCTTCTGGTTGTTAGCGAAGGCCAGAATTCGTACTGCCTGCTGGCTGACGAAATCGTCGGCCGGCAGGAGGTCGTGATAAAGAGCCTTGGCGGAATGTTCAGACAATTGCCGGGGATCTCGGGCGGCGCCATTCTTGGAGATGGAAAGGTCGCTTTGATAATCGATGTTAAAGGAATAATCAGCATTTACGAGGATAGCACGAGATGATGCCATTGGAGACTCGAGACTGGAATGAGATGTTGCAGCTTCTTAAAGATACCGAAGAGAGCCTTTCTGCCATCAGTGTTGGGGATGGTGGACAGAAAAAGGAAAAATCTCGTCAGTGTCTTGCATCTTTTCATACTACTGCAGCAATGTTTGGTTTGGAAGATTTGGCGAAAGCGGGAATTGAACTGGAAAAATTCCTGACTGACAACGTCTCGAGCAACACTGTGGACTCGATTGCCGCTTTGGGATTCGCCGTAAGCTCCCTGGTCGACCAGATGCGGAGTTCTCGCAACGGTAAACGAAAAAAATCCAAAATCAATTTGAGCGAAATACTGGATATTTTGGGATTACCTGATGATGCAACGCCTGCCCTGTGCGAAGATGAAGTGCCTGTGGAACCTGGGCCGAAGGGTTCCGGGGCACCTGACGCAACCCGCGGAACTATCGTGAGTGTTGAAGAGAACGCCGGTTTTCAGAAACTACAGGAGTTGGTGAGAGATTGGGGCGGCGATTTCACGGTGTCTTGTGACAGCCCTTCTAAATGCAAGTTTCGCCTTACCTTCACGGGCTCGCCCGAATCCCTGAAGAAGGTCGAGGAGTTGCTGTGTTCTGAGAATTCGACGTCATTGCTGTCGCCTGAAGAGGCCAAGGTGGAGAAACTGCTCGATAAGGGCAGAGAGTTCATGGACGCCTTTTCAAGCGGCGATATCCCGCATGCTCAGGATATCCTGTTGGACCTTGCCGATCAGCAACCTCAGTCCTCAATCCTGTACAAGGAAGTGGGCACTCTGGCCAGGGGGCTGCACGAATCAATACGGAACTTCCTCAATAATCTCGAACCCTCCCTCAAGGATATGGTCGAGGATCAACTGCCGGATTCCGGCAACCGTCTCGATCACATGCTAAAGATGACGGAGAAATCGGCCATAACAACGCTTGATCACGTTGAAGCAATGCAGGAAAGGCTTGCGATCGAGACGGAGCTGATATCGAACCTGCGTGAGGTTGTCGGAGGATTGAGCGCCATTGGCGCTCCGGCTGAAAAGAAGCTGGAGCAGGGCAACGAAGCCCTTGATGCACTGGAGTCGATAATCGGCCAACATCGCTCAGACCTGGACATAATCCTCACAGCTCAGGATTACCAGGATTTAAGCGGTCAGATAATCCTCAAGACAACCCAGTTGCTCAATGACATTCAGATCAAACTCGTCCACCTGATCAAAACCTTCGGGGTAAAGGTGGATACGAAGGATACCCCCAGGCCAAAAACAACCGACACCCTCTACGGACCGGCGCACGCGGGCGTCGAAGACGCTGTGCAGTCCCAGGACGAAGTCGACTCTCTGTTGGCTGAATTTGGTTTCTAGTCCGCAGGAAAGCAGGGAGCGAAATAGTCACAAAGACCGAAAAAAGAATGTGGGCTCTATCCGGGCATGGAGGCGCGTCTCGTGAAGCGCGTCCGTTATCGCTCCGTTGAGCCCCGGTTTTCAAACCAATCAAGTAAATGAACCTGGTTGCCCGTCGAGTGTCTTTTTCCCCTGACATCACCTCTGATCCCCGTTATAAATGTGACAAGCTCGATTTTGCTCGTATATTTTTCTGGATTCTGGCATGGCTTTTTGAGATAAGGTGCTGTTTTAACATTGGAAACTGATCGCCGAGATTGTATGCGGGGCGACCTGTTTCCCATCCGGGAAGGTTTTTCTCCCAGATCAGGCGAAGCGCCGTCGCGAAGGTGATGAGCCGGCAGGGTTTTATTTCTTTCCCGGAAACAATCGACTGCTGAGAGGAATAGACCAGTGCGGAATATTAAGATTTCCGAGGTGAAACTGACCGAGGAAGAGATAGGCGTCGCCCTTGAGGTGCTGAGGTCGGGCAATCTGCGCCAGGGTACTCAGTGCGAGGCCTTCGAGCGGGAGTTTGCGGCTAAGGTTGGCGCGCGCTATGCCGTCAGTTGTTCCAGCGGGACGGCTTCCCTCCATCTCGCATATATGGCGTTTTTGAAACCCGGAGAAGAAGTCCTGGTGCCCTCCTTTACATTCATGGCAACCGGTTCCACGGTGGTGATGGGCGGAGGGCGGCCGGTATTTTGTGATGTCGATCCGGATACATTCCTGATTGATCTTGAAGACGGAGGCAGGCGGATCACCGGGCGCACACGCGCAATTTCACCGGTGCACCTGTTTGGCAATGTGGTCGATATCGACGCGGTGAATGACTTTGCAGAGCGTCACGGCCTGATGATCGTGTGGGATGCCGCCCAGGCGCACGGCGCAACGTGGAAACAGCGAGACGTTGGCGGATTTGAACACTTTGCCTCGTATTCCTTCTATCCTTCCAAAAACATGTTTGTCGGTGAAGGGGGGATGATATGCACCAACAACCGGGAACAGTACGAGGCGATGAGATCCTTGCGCAGCCATGGTGAAACCGGCAAGTACCACCATACCGCTATCGGATTCAACTACCGGATGACCGACGTGGAGGCGGCGATCGGACGCAAACAGCTCGAAAGACTTGATGAAATGCTTGACCGAAGGCGTCTGAACGCCGAAATCCTGACAAACGGACTATCGGATATTCCCGGAATCAAACTGCAAAAGGTTACTCCCGGCGCCGGGCATGCGTGGCACCAATACTGCCTGTTGGTTGATGCAGCTCAATTCGGCTGCAGCCGCGACTCTCTGGCCAAAAAACTAAAAGAGAAAGGAATTGAGAGCGGGGTCCACTACCCCCGAGGATTACATCAACAGCCCGTCTTCAAAGAACTCTATGGCCCGCTGAAACTTCCGGTTACCGAAGCCATATCTGAAAAGATAATGGCGATACCGGTGCACCACGGACTGACAGAGGATGATGACAGAGCCATGGTCGAAGCCATCAGAGAAGCGGGGATATAGAGCCGGACGTTCTTCAATTAGAAGTTTCCTTTTCCCATCGGCTGCGGATAGCGGGTTTATCATGCCGTGGGGCAAATTTCTGCTTCCATTTGTTCCAGAATGTGATACAAAGCACAGATGGTTAACCAATAATTTTTTTAAGGTTAACAATACTAATGCATTCCAGGGAAGGTGAGGTTATATGGAAAATGTGGAACTGCGAGCAATTCGGGAAGCAGCGGAAAACGATGAGCCCCTGTCGACGGAACTGGCCCTTTTCATTTTGAGATCTTCTGCCGCCGATTTGCCCGGGATTTTTGCAGCGGCCAGCACGGTGCGCTACCGCCATTTCGGAAACACGATACGCCTCTGTTCGATTCTCAATGCACAAAGCGGTGCATGCTCCGAGGACTGCGCGTTTTGCGCCCAGGCATCCTGTCACGATACCGAGGTCGAGACAACCCAGCTCTGTTCCAAGGAAGGGATGGTGAATGCTTTTGAGCAAGCCGTCGAGCTTCCGATAACTCATTTTGGCGTGGTTACCAGCGGGTGCGCGCTTTCTGAAAAAGGGATCGAACGTGTCGGCAGCGCGGTGCGCGAATACAAGCACCCGCACACGGATTGGTGCGCTTCTCTCGGGTGTCTGGATTTCGATCAACTGCGCGCCCTGAAGGACGCGGGGCTTAAGAGGTTTCATCACAACCTCGAGACTGCGAAGAGCTTCTTCCCTCAAGTCTGTACCACTCACGGCTGGGAGGAACGCCTGGAAACCGTTAGAAACGCCCGAAGAGCCGGCCTGGAGGTCTGTTCCGGAGGGATTTTCGGCCTTGGGGAGTCATTGGAACAGAGGGTCGAGTTTGCCATGACCCTGGCGCATGAAGCGGTCGACTCCATCCCTCTCAATTTCCTCGTTCCGATCCCCGGAACGAGAATGGAGGGGAGGGAAATAATGAAACCTTTTGATATGCTGCGCGTCATAAGCATGTTTCGCCTTACCAACTGCCGCGCCGAGATAAAGGTTTGCGCCGGCCGTGTCCACCTGAATGATCTGCAGTCCATGATATTCCATGCCGGGGCAAATTCGATGATGATTGGCCACCTCCTTACCGTTGCCGGTGGCGAAGTGGAACGTGATCTTCAGATGCTGCGCGATCTCGAGGTCGAGTATGCATTCTGAGGAATGGATCGGCCAGGAACTGGCCAAACTGCGGGATAAAAGTCTCGATCGCCGTCTCTGCGTTTTCCAGGAGGGCGGTGGAAAAATAAAGATCGACGGCAGGACTTTCCTGAACTTTTCATCCAATGATTATCTGGGGCTTGCGCGCCATCCTGAAGTAAAGTCCGCAAGCCTTCGGTATCTGGAATCATTTGGGTGCGGGGCCACGGCTTCAAGGCTGGTGACCGGCACACTTGAACCGTATCGCGAACTCGAGCGGGCGATTGCCTGCCTCAAGGGATATCCCGCCTCTCTTGTATTCGGCAGCGGATTCCTCACCAATGCCGGAGTCATAACGTCCCTAGTCGGCCGGGACGACCACGTATTTGCCGATAAACTGGCCCACGCCAGCATAATCGACGGCATTATATTGAGCCGGGCAAACCTGAAGCGTTTCCATCACAACGATCCGGACCATCTAAAGGTTCTGTTGCAAAAATGCCCGGGCACCGGACGCAGGCTAATTGCGACCGAGTCCGTATTCAGCATGGACGGCGACATCGCGCCGCTGACGGAGATCGCCTCGCTGGCAGTGGAACACGGGGCGATGGTCATGGTGGACGAGGCACATGCCACGGGTGTCTTCGGTCCCGGCGGAAGCGGCCTGATCCGGCAATATAATCTGGAAGACAGGGTCAACGTGTCAATGGGAACCTTGAGCAAGGCTCTGGGGGGATATGGCGGTTTTGTCGCCTGTTCGCCCGGTTTGCGGGAGCTTCTGATCAACCGGGCCAGATCGATCATCTATACGACCGGACTGCCGCCGGCAGTAGTGGGCAGCGCTCTGGGCGCGCTTGCCGTGGTGGAAAAGTCAGGCGATGCGGGGGCCGAGCTGCTTCGGAGAGCGGCAGCCTTCCGGGGTCGTCTCCGGCAGGCCGGCCTCGAGACCCTGGGTTCCGAGAGTCAGATTATCCCCGTGCTTATCGGGGACAATGCAAGGACCCTGGCAATAGCCGGCCGGCTGAAAGAAAAGGGCATACTGGCGGTCGCCATTCGTCCGCCGACTGTTCCCGAAGGAACTGCCCGTTTGAGGCTGTCCGTCACTCTTGATCACACCCCGCAAGACCTGGAATGGGCTGCGGAGCAAATTATCGCCGAGGCGGCCGGAGAGCGAAATTGAAGGAATTGCCGGTTCTTCTTATCTCCGGATGGGCTCACGGAGCGGAAGCCATGTATCCTTTGGCCGAAGCCCTGAAGGCTTCCCACCCAGTTTCGTGCGTTTCGATCTCAGAACTCTTCAAGGATGGAAGTCGCGAGGATTTAGCGGGACCGGAGACCGCTTCACCTCTCATTTCCTTGTATGCCCGCGCGGTTGTGCGCCGTTTGAAAGAGTTTGATGAGCCCTGGTGTATTATCGGCTGGTCTACCGGAGGCATGATAGCGATCGAGGCGGCTGCAAACTGCAACGCCAGGGTTGCCGGGCTCGTGCTTTTGAGTTCAACGGCGCGGTTTTGCGCGGCGGGGCCGGCCGAAGGTTCCGAAGCCTACAGCGACGGTGTCGAACCTGCGGCTCTAAAATCGATGATCAGAAAGCTGAAGAGAAAACCAGAGGATACAGTCGCCGATTTTTTACTTCAGGCGACTTTCCCGATGTCTATCCCAGCGGATGAAATGGCGCGCAGAACGCAAAATGCCCTCGGGTCGGGAAAGGATTGCCTGGTCGACGGGCTCGAGTATCTTGCGCGGGCTGACCTGCGCGGATGTTTGCGGTCCATGGCCAAGCCGTGCCTGGTAGTTCACGGCGGGCAGGACAGGATCGTTCCGTATCAGTCGGCCCGGTTTCTGGGTTCCAATCTCTCGCTGTCCAAGGTCGAGTTGCTGCCTTCCGCCGGTCATTTGCTCATAGAGCATGGAGGCAAAGATCTTATCCGTCTCACCGCTCAATTTGTGGAATCACTCGTATGATGAATCAAAGCACTCAATTCTCACGTTCAGTTTCAGCGCGCTTTTCCGCTGCCGCGAATACGTATCACGAAGAATCCAACCTGCAGCGCGAGGTTGCGGGGAGGCTTGCAGCCAGGATGATGCCTGCTGCCGATGAGATCGACCGCATCCTTGAGATAGGATGCGGGACCGGGTTTCTGACCGAACTGCTGCTCACGCGTTTCCCGGCGGCTCTAATTCATGCTCTGGACATTGCGGGCCCGATGATTGATCTGGCCAGGGAACGGATTGGCGCAAACGGCCGGATGTGCTGGCATGTCGCCGATGCCCGGCAATTTCGAACGGAGTCGAACTTTCCTTTAATTGCCAGCAGTTCGGCTCTGCATTGGATGACGCCCATATCGGAAACAGTGAAACGGCTGGCCGGCATGCTTACACCAGGGGGGGAACTGGTTTCCGCTCTGATGGTCAAAGGCACATGCGAGGAGCTCCATAGCGCGCGGGCCGAACTGTTCCCGGACAAAACCGGTCCGGTGTGTTTGCCGAAGGCCGAAGAGGTCCTGGAAGCTATTGCCTCGGCGGGGCTCTGGATTGAGAGCGACAGCCAGGAGGTAATCCGGGAGCACTATGACTCTGCGTGTAAGTTTCTGGGGAGCCTCAACCGGCAGGGGGTGACCGGGGTTGCCAATACCGGATGCAGTCTGCTCAACAGGAGCGAACTGCGAAAGCTGATCGAATACTACGACCAAAGGTTCGCCGACCCTGTCGGCGGGGTCTTTGCGAGTTATCGTATTCTTTACGTGAAAGCAAGGAAGGCCGCCAGTTGAGGCCGCCGGAAGAGGTCTCAAAGACCCGAACGGCTGTTATGGACTTGTGTTCGGCAATCCTGGTTCATCGGGTTTTAAGGTGGAAATAATGCTGGAAACAATCAAAGGTTTTTTCATCACGGGAACGGACACGGATGCAGGCAAAACGGTCGCGGCCGCTGCGGTGCTGATTTCCTTGCGCGCTGCCGGCATCGATGCCGTCCCGATGAAACCGGTGCAGACCGGCGCGATTTTGCAGGACGGGACCATGCGAAGCCCGGACCTCGAATTATGCCTCCGAATGGCTCAACTCCATCCTGACGAAGAAGAACTGAACGATATGGCGCCGTGCATATACGAGCCGGCCTGCTCTCCTCACCTCGCCGCTGCGAAGGCCGGCCGCGAAATTTCGTTTGACCGGATTTTTCAGGCCTTCAGCCGCCTGCTTCGAAGACGCCAATGCGTGGTCGTGGAAGGCGCCGGGGGGCTGCTGGCGCCCATAGACGCCGGCCGGACGATGGTGGATCTGATCTCGATGTTGAAACTTCCGGTCATCCTGGTGTCCCGTCCCGGCCTTGGAGCAATCAATCATGTGCTCCTTTCCATTCGGGAACTTGAACGATCCAACTTGAGCCTGCACGGCATAATTTTTTGTGACTCAACAGGGGCCGGGTTTGGGGAAATAGAAACAAATAACATGGAAACAATCGCCACTATGGGGAAAGCAAAAGTGCTCGGACGCATCGAGCATATTCCCGGGTTGGCTGATAACAGGATTACTCCTCAGGTTTTCAGAGAACATACGGCAAAGCTTCTGCCGCTTCAGTGGAATTGAGATACGGGACCCAAAGCAACAATGAATAGTTTAACGGAACACTATCGTAAAATTGATCGAGCAAGTCTTTGGCATCCATACACCCGGCATTCGGCCGTCACCGACGGTTTTCCGGTCATCACCAGGGGCGAAGGGGTGTACCTTTTCGACAGCGACGACAATCGTTACCTGGACGCAATCTCTTCCTGGTGGGCATGCAACCTCGGCCACAGCCATCCCAGGCTTGTTGAGGCAATTCAGCGCCAGGCGGGGGAACTTCAGCACTCTATTCTCGGCAATCTTTCACACCCCGGCGCGGTCGAGCTGGCTTACAAGCTTCTTGGGATTTTCCCTGACAGGAGCAGAAGAGTGCTGTTTGCGAGCGACGGGGCCAGCGCGGTGGAGGCCTCCCTCCGAGTTGCCGTTCAATACCGGCACAACATAGGGGAAGACGGCCGCTGCCGGTTCGTCGCCTTTGAAGATGCCTATCACGGCGATACCATAGGCGCGATGGCCGTTGGATACCTGCCGACTTTCCACACTGCCTATCGTCCACTGCTGTTTCCGGTTCACAAGGTAAAGACGCCCGACTGCTTCTCATGTCTTTATGACTCCACTCCCGAGAGCTGCAGCCTGGAGTGTTTCTCCACCATGGAACGCACCGTCAGGGAGAATGTCGGCGAACTGGCCGCCGTTATCGTCGAGCCGTTGTGCCAAGGGGCGGCCGGCATGAAGATGTATCCTGCCAAATATCTGCGAAAACTTGGTGAGCTTTGCAGGGAAAACCGGATACTGCTCATTGTGGATGAAATCGCCATGGGTTTTGGACGCACCGGCAGGATGTTCGCATTTGAGCACGCGGGTATCGACCCGGATATCGTCTGCATCGGGAAAAGCCTCACCGGCGGCTATTTGCCGATGAGCGCCGCTATTGTAAAAGAAGAGATTTTCGACACTTTTTCCGATCACCCCGAAGATCACACTTTCTACCACGGCCATACCTTTGCTGGAAATCCCATTGCCGCCGCCGCCGCGATCGAGTGCCTGAATATTTACGGGGAAGAGAGGATAGTGGAGAGGACTGATCGGCTCGGAAAGGTTCTTGCTTCGCAATTCGAGGCATACCGGGATGTTTCCGGTGTCACGAAAGTCCGCTGCCTGGGAATGATCGGCGCATTCGACTTGACCGAAAAAAACGGCGAAACCGGCGCCAAGCGCGCCCAGCGACTAAGCAGAGCTATGCTGAAGAAGAATGTACTGGTCAGACCGCTCGACGCAACCATCTATCTCATGCTTCCGTTGATCACGGATGACCGGGTGTTGGTTGAGACCGTCCGGCTTTTGTTCGAGAGAGTTAAGGATATCTGAGAGGTTTGAGCAGGAAAAAGAAAGCGGTGTTTCGGCCCACGAGAGCGCAACCGGAACACCGCATTAGTTTTGCCAGGTTTAAAAGGTGAGCGGCAACTCCCTGTTTTGCTTACACCAATTTCTTACCTGTAGGATTTTCGGCACACCGTCACGTCAGGCTAATTCCATGCAGTCGTAGGCTTTTCAGCGTAACCGGCCAGCAAAAGATGCAGGTCATCCGGGCTCAGCCGCCGCACCTGCTCGGGCTCCCATCCATACTTATCGATAAGATACCTGTGAACGGCCTGCATGCCCCTCAAACCTATGTAGCCTTCTTTTTCCGCCATATGGTCGCCGATTCTTTCAAAAACATTCTCGGTCATGAACGTGCTCCTTCTGGTGCAATGAAATTTCGTAATGTAGCAAATAGTCTTAGAAAAAAGATAATCCATCGAATCAGCGGAGGAAAGTGGCGGCAAAAAGAAGACTCGGATCTAGTGTTGCACGCTTTGAGCCTGGCCCTCAGTGGGAAAAGCTTGACCCCAGGTTATCGATTTTCTTGACACCGTACCGGTTTTATGTAATAGGGATTCCGCACAGTGAAAAAGCCCAAAGATTATACTTCTAATAGTTGGGCGTCTTTTTCTAAACTTGACGTCATTCTATTCGTACGACTTCAACTCCGGCTCTCATCGCTGAACTTCGTGCTAATGTTCTAAATTCATTCGGACACTCCTGTGGTTTAAAGCCTTGATTCTCTTTTCAAGGAGAAAGGAGGTGGTGGCTTTCCAAGCGCAAGCAGGTAATTTGTGTGGCTGATTCAGGTTTTGTATTATTGATTTAGAATTTGCTTCTTATGAGCTGAACGCATTCATTTTGAGGGGGATTTATTATGGCAGGACAAGCAACGGGAAATCCGGCCGTCGTCGGATTGGCAGGCTTTGGTATGACCACGCTTTTGCTCCAGTTTCATAACCTCGGTTGGATGGGAACCGGGGTTGTTTTCTGTACTGCATTGGCGTTTGGCGGGGGCGCGCAGTTAATAGCGGGGTTTCAGGAATTCAAGGCCGGGAACAATTTCGGCTACAGCGCTTTTTGTTCGTATGGGGCTTTCTGGATCGCACTGGCAATGATGTTTCTGGTCATGGATTTACAACACATGCAAGGTAGCTTTATTGGAGATCATCTCAAGATTAGCGCGACTGATCTCGGATTGTTTCTCCTTGGGTTCACTCTCTATACGGCAATAATGTGGATCGCTTCCTTTGCAGTCCACACTGCGATGATGCTTACCTTCCTCACACTTTTGCTGGGCTTTATCGGCCTCGATCTGGTCTTTTTGGCCGGCATGAAAAGCCTGCTTGTCCCCACTGCCTGGGATTTGGTTATTTGCGCGCTTCTTGCCTGGTATATGATGGCGCATGTCATCTTCCTCCAGGTTTTCGGCAAGAATGTGCTGCCGGTGGGCGGTCCTCTTGTCAAAAAACCGTAATCTGAGTCTGATTCACCTAAGCTGTTACGTCCCTGACTATGCATGAACATGCTCCGACATATTCATGCCAAACAGTCTTCTAGGGGCTTCAGCTCGATATCCAACCCCCCATGGCGAAAACCTTGGGGGGTTTTTGCATCTGTATTGAAGATTAACTCGGAAGTAATCGAACTCGGCGAGGCGTAAACATCTATTGTGTTGTTCGTTGCTCTTGAGGTGATCCTGATTTACGGAGAACCTTATCTAAACTTTTCCAGGACTATGCTTGTGAGATGATCGCGGGTATTCAGTTCGGGGTCTGCCAGCACCATTTCGAACAGAGAGTCGAGAACCTTCCCCACCTGCGGTCCAGGCTTCAAATCGAGGAATTTCATTATATCGTCCCCGCTCAGTGCAAGCTCACGCACGCTCATCGCAGGAATCGCCTCAAGTTGAATCCGCATTCTGGCAGCAAGTTTTCCGACCCGTTCGATCCCGCTTCGTTTGTTCTCTCCATGTCCGGCCCAGCCTGAGGAATGCCCTGCCGGCATCTTTGAATTCACTGGGGCGGCTGAATGCGCCGAAGCTTTGGCGCACAGTATTTCTGCCTCGGCAAGCGAAAGGGAATCTTCCAACAGCTTAGGGCCGACCTCGGTTATGAACCTCCTGATCCTGAAATCACTCCACGACAGGGACTCGGGCTGAAGCTGGTGGGAAATCAGCGTGGAAACTTCGTTGATGGATCTGTTGGACATGTTCCATTTTTTCATTGTGTGCGCCGCCGCATGGGCGCTTGCGCTTCGAAAATCCATCGGCCTTCGGCCGGAGCCTGCCAACTCTGCCGGGGGGGCTGCAACATGGAAAAGAGCGGCCAGCCTGATCCGCACCCGCTCCGGGCAATTCAGGAGGCAACAAACAGTATGTTCATAGACATTTTCGCACGTTAATCTGTCTGTTTCGGGCCGATCGAGCGTCATCAGTCCGGGAAGAAGCTTACCCAGGGCCCCGGCATCTTTCAGGAGCTCGAAGCCTGCCGAAAGATTTCCGGCCTGCAGAATCTTCAAAATTTCGTCGCGCACCCGCTCGCCCGAAACGCTCTCCAACCCTCCAACCGTTTGCCGCATTGCCTCGAAGGTCGCAGTGTCGGTCTTGAACCCATAAACCGCACATATTCGGGCAGCCCGAACAATCCTTAAAGGGTCTTCGGAAAACCTGGCACGGGGATCTTCGACGGCGCGAACCAGACCGGCCTTCAAGTCTTCCCGGCCCCTGTTCGGATCGATAATGTGTCCGTCCGGATATGAGAGGGCAATGGAATTAATCGTGAAATCGCGCCGTCGGAGGTCTTTCAATATTCCGGCTTCTTCCGAAGGCTCGAAGCTTGTCACCTCGATATCGCGGGTGCGCGTGCGCACCTGGACCGTCCCGTGCCGAATTCCCACCGGGATGACCCGTGGAAAAACCGAAATGATCTTCCCTGCGCTTGCACTGGTGGCGAGGTCCCAATCCTTCGGCTCGATCCCCAGAAGGAGATCTCGCAAGGCGCCGCCGACCACCCAGACGCCGAATCCCGCGTCATGGATCTTTTTCATGACCGAGAGCACATCCGCGGGGACAAAGGAAAGAGTGGGCATGAACACTTCTAGCTGCCGGGTCGTTTGGGCGCTGGAGCGGTCTCTACTGCCAAAGCTGCTCGGGCGACCTGCCGCCCCAGCTCAAAGCATTTGTCCAGGTCTTCTTTTCGGGGAGAATATTTGACGCGAACCCCTTCGCTCACCAGGTTGATATTCATTTCGCGCATGGCTTCCGAAATGATCTTGACCGCCTCGCCGCTCCAGCCATAAGAGCCGAATGCGGCCCCGACTTTCCCTGCCGGCCGCAAACCTTTCATGTAAGTCAGCAAGTCGCCCACCATCGGCATGATGCCGTTGTTTATCGTCGGGGAACCCAGAACGAGCGCCCTTGAATCGAGCATTTCGGCCACTATGTCGCTTCGGTGATTCAATTTCAGATTGAGAATCTTGAAGTCGACCCCTTCGCTTTTGAGCCCCTCGCCCACGGCGTTGGCCATAAGCTCGGTTGCCTGCCACATCGTGTCGTAGATAACCAGGGCTTTCCTGCCGCTCTCCTGCCTGCTCCACCTCTGATAGGCCCGGATTATTCCTCCTGGGTCTTTTCGCCAGACAATGCCGTGATCCGGGGCTATCATATCGATTTCAATCCCCATTTCCGCGACTTTGGCTAACACCTTTTGAACGAGGGGGGAGTAGAGCAGCAAGATGTTCGCGTAGTACTTGGCGGCATGAGCGTAGAGTTCGACGGGTTCGACTTCGTCGTCGAACCTCTGGCTTGTGGCCCAGTGCTCGCCGAAAGCATCGCTGGACAGCAGCAGTTTGTCTTCCGGTATATAGGACATCATGCTGTCCGGCCAGTGGAGCATCCGGGTTTCGAGAAAACTGACCGTCTTCTTGCCGAGTTTTAAAGTCTGGCCCGTTTCAACGACATGAAACGGCCAGTCGTCCCGGTGATAGTGTTCGAGGAGGGCCTTCTTGCCCATAGGCGAGCAGACAACTTTCTCGGGTCCGATCAATTCCACAATATCCGGCACTGAACCGGAGTGGTCCATTTCAACGTGATTGACTACCAGGTAGTCTATTTTCTTCGGATCGATGATTTCGCTTATGCGTTCGATCAGAGTGTTCTTGAAGGGTTTTTTGACCGTGTCAAAGAGGGTGATCTTTTCATCTATTACGAGATAGGCGTTATAAGTTGTTCCTTTTGGAGTGGAATAGCCGTGAAAGTCGCGAACATTCCAGTCCAAAGCGCCGACCCAGTAAATGTCCTTCTTAATTTCAAGCGGTGCCATCGAAATCTCCCTTCGGTCTTCGTAGGACAGACCTTCTCAGTCACATTGATTCTTGCTCAATGCATTTTGCCGACGGACAGGAAGTGCGGCGTTGGCGCGAACAGTCTGTATCCGTACTCGGCCTTCAGCGCATAAAACCGCGTTGCCGGGACGAAGACCAGCCGCTACGGGAATCACACGCAAGCCTGCCTTAGATCTCTTTTCCAGAGCCGGATAATAGTCATTGTTGTGACTAAGTGCAATTTGAATCGGGACCCTCGTTGTCTGAGGCATGGACCGTCAGGTTATACTATAATTCAGAAGAGGATTGATTGCCTTCCAAGGTACTAGTTTCAATAAGAGGAAAATTAGAGATGGAGAACAGCGAAAATGTGTCAAAATACACCGAGGCTGAAATCATGGAGGAAAACAAACGAATCAGGCACCTGAGACGTCTTGTCGATTTCGCTCTTGCCCTGATCGCCCAGTCGCCGATGTCCAGAGATGAGGCGCAGCGAATAGTTCAGGCAGTGAGGAAACAGGCAATGAATCTTTTCCCCGGAAAGGAGGAGACATTCGAACTTCTGTATACTCCTCGATTCAGGCGGCTTATTGCGGAAAAATTCGGCCTGCTGTAACATAATGCCGGCGAAAAACATATCATTGCGCAAATCCAGCCCCGCCCAAAACCCAAGCCGGTCCCGCACGGGCTCGGGGGGATAGTCTGTGCTGAGAACGGGATGAAGTGATAACGCATGAATGAAGTCATTTGCAAATTGCAGCGGGAGGCCGAGCGAATCGCCTCGAAACACCCCATCCCGGAGTTTTACACCCGGTTCAAGGCCCCTCTCGCCATTGCAAAAAGGCTTTTTTATAACTCGCCGAGCGTTGTGCGCCTGCGAGCGATGGTGGAGCCCTGCTACCACGAAGAACTCGGCCATGGCATTTACCACAGTGCTCGGGTGAGCATCGACTGTGCCGCCCTCGTTCACATAGAAACCGACAGCGACCGGATGAAACAGGTCGCGGTAGAGCATCTCATGGTCATAGGCATATATGCCGGTCTTCTGCACGACATTCGCCGCGATGAACCGAACCATGCTGAGTGCGGCGCCCTGGAATCGGAAAAGATACTGAGTTCCTTCTCCCTCAGCAAAAACGAAATTGCCTGCGTGAGCAATGCAATAAAGAACCATGAGGCTTTCGGGCCCGTGGCTTCATCCGGACGCCAATGGGTCCAACTTATAAGCGACTGTCTATATGATGCCGACAAATTCCGGTGGGGCGCGGATACATTCACACATACGCTCTGGCACATGATGGACCATCAGAAATTAAGTCCCCGGGACCTCATCGAAAAATTTCCCTGGGGTATGTCCGGGACCCTTCGCATAATCGAGACCTTCAGGACGCCAACCGGCCGGCAATATGGTCCCGAGATCATCGAAACAGGCATGGAGATAGGAAGGGAAATCTACCGATACCTTCTGCAACATTATCAGCAAAGCTGACAGGCCCGGGTCCGGGTCTTCCGACGCCGGGAGCAGTGGTTTTTGCACCCTTTGTTTGGTAGGGGCGCAATCAGGAGACTGCGGATGTGCGATAAGAACAGGGAAAGCGAACTGGAGGTCGAAATCAAGGCCCTGCGCGCTAAAATCGCCGAGCTGGAATCAGTTGTCAAAGACCGCCACCAAATGGAAAAGACCCTGCTGGACCAGCTCAGGTTCCTCCAGACCTTGATCGATACCATTCCGAACCCGATCTTTTTCAAGGACAAAGATGGAAGGTATTTGGGATGCAATGAGGCATTCGAGCTTCGAATGGGGATGAGCAGGGACGACATCGTCGGCAGATCGGCCGTCGATCTTTTTCAGGAAGAACTCGCCAAGCGATACGAACAACACGACTCCGAACTCTTCCAACATCCAGGTGAAAAAATTTATGAGACCAAGTTGACCTACCCCGACGGGCAGGATCATAACGTCATTATAACGAAGGGGATTTTCAGAGACTCCGAAGGCAAGGTCTCGGGTTTGGTCGGGGTGACATTGGACATAACCGACCGCATAAAGGCAGGGGAAGCGTTGCAAAAGGCCCACGACGAACTCGAATTGAGGGTACAGAAAAGGACTGCGGCTCTTGCTGAGGCTAACCTCAAGCTGGAGCAAGAAGTTGCCGAGCGGATCAGGATCGCTGAAGAACTCCGGACCAGCTCCGAAAAGCTGAAGATATTTGCTTACTCCGTTGCTCACGACCTGAAAAGCCCTTCCATAGGAATTTATGGGCTCGCCCGGTTATTGCAGAAAAACTACGCTGAAATCCTGAGCGAAAGAGGGGCTGCTTTTTGCGAGCAGATCATGAAAGCCTCGGAGCATGTGGCCTCCCTGGTTGATGCTATTAATCTTTTCATATCCACCAAGGAAACCCCGCTTAAAGTTGAGGCTATAAATACGGAGGAGATCTTTCGGATGTTGAGGGAAGAGTTCTCGGCTCGACTGAGGGTGCGCCGAATAAACCTGGTCGAGCCCGTGGATGTTCCGCTGATCCGCGCCGACAAGATTTCCCTCCTCAGGGTTTTTAGAAACCTCATCGACAATGCCCTCAAATATGGAGGCGACGGGCTGACTACCATTGAAGTCGGCTACAGGGAATCGGAAGACTTCCATCATTTTGCGGTGAGGGACGATGGGGCCGGCATCAAGGCAGAAGACAGCGAGGAAATATTCAATTTGTTTCAGCGTCAGAACACATCGAACGAGATCGAGGGCACCGGGCTGGGTCTCGCGATAGTGAAGGAAATCGTGGAGCGACACAAAGGCGAAGTCCGAGTGGAGCGTGGTAAAGATGGTGGAACTCTTTTTCTATTGAGCATCAGCAGAAAGCTATGATTGGCGATTCATGGATCGGTTTCGAGGTTTGCCGTGGAGCGTCGGGGCAAAGAATGCCTGTCGGATTTCAATGCGCAAGGACGGGAGTCGGAGAACATGATCGGGGAGCCGGTAGATTGAGGAGCGGAGTGAATGTCAGTATTCTTTCTAATTAGACATGGCGCCAATCCCGCTATTGGGAATTTTCTGCCGGGAAGATTGCCGGGTGTGCATCTGAACGCAGAAGGAAAGGCACAGGCCGAAAAGCTTGCCGAACGGCTTAGACGCGCGTCCATCAATGCGATATATTCAAGCCCTCTGGACCGTGCCTATGAGACGGCCGTGCCCCTTGCCGAACGCTTGGGTTTGGAAATCCACACCAGACAGGAGTTGATAGAGGTCGGAATCGGCGCCTGGACCGGAAAGGAATTCGAATCACTGGCGGACGATCCCGTGTTTCGTCTCTACAAGGGCTTTCGCGCCGGGACCAGGCCTCCGGGCGGAGAACTCCTGGTGGAAGTGCAGCAGAGGATGGTGAGCGAAATCGAAAGGCTTCGACTTGAAAATCCGCATCAAAGAATCGCGGTGGTGAGTCATGCAGACCCGATCAAAACAGTCCTCGCGCACTATGCGGGCATGCCCCTGGATTTTCTCCTTCGAATCGAAATAAGCCTGGCTTCCGTAAGCGTTCTTGCAATCAACGACCACGGCCCCAAGCTTTTGTGCGTGAACTCTTTGGGTGAAATCCCCGATTTCCTGTTATCGCTCTGAAGCGGGCGGCTGAGAGTGGTTGATGTCCGGCCCCGGATAGTGCGGCCTACGGCGGCGAAGGCGCAGACACCTTGGGGCATATCCTTGAAAAGAGCAGTTACGTAAGTTATTGTTATTTATTAAGGAATACCGGTTTTCGTTTTTCCGCGAACGCTTTCAGACCCTCCATCCCCTCGGGGGACGCGCCGCAGGCGCAAATGCCTCTTCGCTCCCTATCAAGTTGAGTTTCGAAAGAGGTATTGAACGAGTCGGTCATTAACTTTTTCGACCAGGCAAAAGAGGCAAGAGAACCGGCTGCAAGCCCACGGGCCATAACCGTTGCCTCTTCCAGGGCAGTTCCGTCACTGACGACTGTGGTTACCAGCCCCCAGGCCAGGGCCTGTTCAGAAGAGATCGGCCGGTCAAAAGCCATGACCTCGAGTGCGCGTGCCAGCCCTATCGTTCTCGGCAGTACAAAGGAGCCTCCCCCGTCTATCGAAAGGCCGCTTGACGTATACGCCTGGCGCAGGACCGCGGATTTGGCCATTACCCTGAAATCGCAGGACAGCGCAAGTGAGAACCCCCCGCCTGCCGCCACACCGTTTATGGCTGCGATTACCGGTTTTGGCATGCGGCGTATTTCGAGCACGGCCTGGTGAAAAAGTCCGGCAAGTTTGTGAAGCGCCGCCGCCGGTCCCAGAGGGGACGATACAACCCACCTCAGGTCTCCGCCGGCGCAGAAGGCCCTTCCTTCTCCGGAGATGACGATTCCGCGTACACTGCTGTCTGCAGCAAGATCGACCAGGTGGACGGCAAGGCTCTCAGTGACGTCGAAATTAAAAGAATTCAGCGCCTCAGGCCTGTTCAGCAGCACCGTGGCAATGTTGTCGCCTTTTCTGACTAAGACAAGTTCCGCCATGATGTTCTCCTTGTTCTGAAAAGGGCGCTCCCAAATGAAACTTGATTCGGAGAAGATTGTTCACCCTGAGCATCCGCGGGCGAGGAAGTACTGCACCACAGGGCCTGAATTCGTCAAGCATTGCCGCGGCCGCTCTGAGGGAACGTCAATCTATAAGAAGAAGGCATTGCGATCCGGCCTCGTCCCCGCCGGTCGAGAACTCATGAAGATCTAAGATGCATGATCTTACCGGTAGGCGCCCACGCCGTTCTTTTGGCGGGTATTACATCATAGCATTCGATGAAATCGCCGACCTTGCCCTCGGTCGAGCCTGAAATCTGCACGCCCACCTGTTGGCCGGCTTTGGCTTCCTTGACCTGCTGCTTTTCTATCTGGAGCGATTCGATCCTTGCGCTGTGAACAGGTCCCATTGCGGTTACCACCCGGAAACGCTTCCCAACCAGGACAGAGCCCTCGACAACGGAGCAGCCCAGAATAACCCCGCCCTTTTTGGATTTGAAAGTAGCGATTACCTCGCACTTTCCGGTAACTTTCTCTTCGGCTTCCGCCGGGGCCGTGCTCCGGATTATAGCTTTCAGGTCATCGGCCAATTTGTATATGACATCGTAGAGCCGCACCTCCACGCCCTGTTCTTTTACCCACTGCTCGAGCTTGGGGGCGACCCCCACGTTGAACCCGATCACAAGCTTGCTCCCGGTCAACGCCATCAACAAATCCTGTTTGGATATGTTGCCGACGCCTGCTTGGATGGTCTTTATTTCCGCTTCCGGCGTCCTAAAGTTGGCAATCAGAGCGGAAACGGCTTCAACACTTCCGTCCGTGTCGCACTTGAGAACTATTTCAAGTCTGGCCTTTTGTTCGTCGTGGGCTGTCAATTCCAGGGGGACGTGCCTAGCTGGAGCCTTCCGGGATTGCTTTGTCGGGGGCATTTCATTCTCCATTCCGGACCCAAAAAGACTCGGTCCCATGAACAATATCCCCAAAAAGTTAAGGACTCCTTCGCTCTCAGACCAGTACTCCTCAGAAGAAAGTCGGTTTTTCTGTTTTCTTGGCTCGGGGGAAATACTTCAGTCAGTTCAGTGGCGATCAGGCTATCTCTCGATCGAAGGTCACGACCATGGCCCTGACCGGGCAGGCTTTCACGCAGAGTTCGCAGGCGCTGCAACGCTCGGATTCGAATGAGACTTCCATCTCGGGCCTGATCACATGGAGGGCCCCCGTAGGGCAAACCGCCGTGCACGCGCCGCATTGGCAGCATCGGTCTTCATCGCGGTGAATGCCGTGGCCGACCGGTTCAACCAGCACGCCGATCTTCTCCAGATACTGAACACCTTGGGCGAAATCTTCCTCTCCGCCAAGCAGCTCCATTACCAACATGCCTTCCTTCCGGGGGAAAATCTTGGCCTTCAGAATATTGAAAGTCAGGTCATAGTCGCGGACCAGACTGGTTATAATCGGCTTATCGACGATTTCCTTCGGGAACCTCAGTAAAAGAGTTTTTGAATACATGACTGCTCCTTTTTTTTCGGAATTGGATAAAAATAACATTAACATAAAAAAGGCCAAGGATTTTCCGCGGGTTTGGACAAAAGACATGCGTTTTGTCCGTTTCGTTTATCTCTTGACCCGGCACACACCAAAAATTTACTATTCTTCAGTAAACGGCGCCGGCTGGAATTCATGAGGAGAAGGCCATAGCGGCTGATAATGGTGGGATTGCAATTCATGGTCTTATCGAACAGGCCGTCTGCGATGGAGAAGACACCGGGGTTTTGAATGAAGATTGTATCGATTGCATGGAGCAGGAACAAAGGCACCCGTAAAGAACCTGTCGAAAAGGCTTTACTGGTTAAGGACCATGGCATTGAGGGCGACGCGCACGCCGGGACATGGCACCGTCAGGTCAGCTTCCTTGCTATGGAGAGCATCGAAAAAGCAAAAGCTGCCGGTCTTGAGGTGGGTTTTGGGGATTTCGCGGAAAATATCGCGACCGAGGGAATCGATTGGGTGAAAATGCCCGTGGGCGAGAGGTTCAAACTGGGCGGGTCCGCCCTCGTTGAAATCACTCAGATCGGTAAGGAATGTCACAAGAAATGCGCTATTTACTATAGGGCAGGTGACTGCATAATGCCTCGGGAAGGTGTTTTCGCCAGAGTGCTCGAAGGCGGGGTTATTAACTGCGGAGATGAAATCGTGCGGGTTTGCACCTGATTCGGATGGTCCAATGGAACGCGGTGACCGCGTGCGCCCCGCGCTAAGCCGCGAAGACTGAATATGCGTATTTTTTCTTCTTTCTTTTTCGTTTCTTTCTTCGCGCCTTCGCGTCGCGTGGTCATTGTTTTCTCCGAGGGTTTGCGTGAGATATTGATAGTTCACTGGAAAGTGTGGGTTGTTTTGGCTGCACGCGAAGCCGCGAAAAGTGAATAATTGTTTAGGTCTCCTCGCGGGCATCCGTTGACCCTGATCAAAGAGGGAAGGCCTCTTCCCTTTCTTCTTTCTTCGCCTCTTCGCGTGACCTCCTGTTATTTTCGAGCCCTCAAGACCCATATCTGTGTGGAGCATACCGTTCGCGCAGGCAACAAACAGATATATGCTCAACTTCTGAACAATACGGCCGCCGGACTCCATTTCCATTTGCATGGAATGACACCAAGATGTAATATAAAGGCTTTAATTTCGGAAATTTAGGGGTAGAATGGGTCATGGCTCAAACGAAAAAATCACATTTCGACACCACGGGCATAATCGAAAAGATCCTGGCAAAAAAGCGTGAATTGGGCAAACAGCTTGTGATCCTGACGCACCATTACCAGCGAAAGGAAATCGTGGAGCTGGGCGATTTTGTTGGGGATTCGTTCGAACTTTCCAGAAGCGCCGCATCGGATCGGGACTGCCGGTATATCGTATTTTGCGGTGTGCACTTTATGGCTGAAAGCGCGGCCATTTTGGCACAACCCCACCAGGTCGTTCAGATTCCCAAGGTTGAAGCCGGGTGCTGGATGGCCAGCATGGCTGAGGCTCATACGGTAAAGTCGGCCTGGGAAGAGATCGAATCAGCGGTGGGGCGGGATTCGACCATGCCGGTCGTCTACATGAATTCGGATGCGGAGCTGAAGGCGTTTTGCGGCGAGCGGGGAGGAATTGTCTGCACTTCCTCGAACGCGCCCAAAGCCGTCAAGTGGGCATTCGAGCAAAGGGAAAAGATTCTCTTCTTTCCCGACCAGCACCTGGGGCGCAATGTCGGTCACGACCTCGGGCTGGCTCCGGACCAAATGGTGGTTTGGAAGCCGGGCAAGCCGCTGGGTGGAAACGATCCGGATGCTCTGAAGGGGGCGAGAATTATCCTATGGGACGGCTATTGCCTGGTGCATACGCGGTTTAGTATTGACCAGATAACGAAAATGCGGGCCGAATTCCCGGAAGCCAAAATAGTGGTGCACCCGGAATGCAAGCGAGAGGTCGTCGAGCTTTCAGATGCGTGCGGGTCCACAAGTTACATCGTGAAATATGTAAAGGACGCGCCCGCGGGTTCCACCATCGTGATCGGTACGGAGATAAACCTCATTGATCGTCTGGCCCTGGAATATCCGGACAAGAAGGTGCTGGACCTTCACCATTCGCTCTGCCCGAATATGTTCAAGATTAATTTGAGAAATCTGCTCCAGACCCTTGAAAATCTGGGCGAAATGAATGTGGTCAGAGTGTCCGAAGAGATAAGGGAAGGGGCCAAGCTGGCCCTCAACCGAATGCTCGCCCTGGCCTAAGCGATGTTCAAGACCCTTCAACCCCTGGTGCTTGCTTCGGGGTCCCCGCGAAGAAAACAGTTGCTGCTTGGTCTGGGAATTGAGTTTCTGGTAGCCCCCAGCAGAATAGACGAATCCGGGACCGGCAGTACCGGCAACAGCCCTGCTCAAACCGCGAAGAAGTGGGCCTGTCTCAAGGCCGGTTCGGTCTCCTCCCAACACCTCGATTCCTGGATACTGGGGGCCGACACCATCGTCGCGCTCGACGGCCGTATTTTCGGAAAGCCTTCAGGGGCGCGGGATGCCGTGGATATGCTTAAAGGCCTCAGCGGCCGGGTGCACGAGGTAATTACGGGCATGTGCCTTCTGGCCCCTGGCGGGAAAGTGCGCAGGAGTTGCTCGGTTGCCACGCGGGTTCACTTCCGAGACCTCTCGATCAGAGAAGTGGAGGCATACGTCAGGACCGGCGAGCCGTTGGACAAAGCCGGGGCCTACGGTATTCAGGGAATCGGGGCATTTCTGGCAAAATCCGTCGAAGGCTCCTACACCAACGTCGTGGGCCTTCCGCTCTGTGAGGCCCTGGAATGGCTGGTCGGGGAAAATATCATCGAGCCGGTGTGATCAGGGGCGCCTTGCCCTCGTTTTTTCGAAGCAGGACGTAGAAGGCGCCCCATCCGCCGTCGTAGGAACGGGCCGATGCGAAAGCGAGGATCATCCTTTTCAAAGGCGCGCGGGTGAGCCAGATGGGCAGGTTGTTCTTCAGGACCGGTTCCTTGTCCTTGGAGTTGAGGCCCCTTCCTGCAATTATCAGCAGGCACCTGTGCCGCATGGCAAAACATTCCGTAATGAAATCCCTGACTTCGCTGCGGGCCTGCGCCCTGTTTAATCCGTGCAGGTCAAGGCAGTCCCGGTAGCTGAAATAACCTTCTCTGAGTTTCTTCAAAATCTCGGGGGATATTCCCAGAACAGCGCCGTCGATGTACTCGTCGGAACAAGAAAGCTCGAAGGGGCCTTCTCCCGCAACGAGGTCGACCAATTCGGTGTAGGCCTCGATTTGCTCCTTCTCCAAGAAACGCGGATAGTCCCTGCCCGGAGGGCTGCGCGGGATTCTTTTGCCCGGGCCGCCGGGCAGCGGGTCCACGCCGGTCATTGCCGAACGAAAGAGTGAATCATCGTCCCAATGAGTGCCTTTTCCCGTAACTGGAACGAAGGGTTTTTCGGAAAGCGGATCGACCTTTTCCGTAGGATGCTTGCCTCCGGCGGAAAAAGTTCGTGCAAACAGTTGATCTAACTCCCTAAAGGGGGTATAGAAACCAAATTGGGGTGGATTGCGCCGTGAGGATCGGATTTCTTTGGGGACTTCGCCCTTGCGTCTGTTCATTTCGGCCTCACTTTCCTGCCTCAGAATAATACGAGAGAAAAGGGCGGAAAACTTATACCATGAAATTTGATTCAGTTGCAGTGATTGAAAACCAGCATGATTTTTCAAACTGCATTCATAATCTCGAAAGAGCCGCCTTCATAGCGGTCGATACGGAATCAAACAGCTTCTACGCCTACTTTAACCGGACCTGCCTGATACAAGTTTCGACCGAGGATCAGGACTACATCATCGATCCCTTTTCTATTGACGGCCTCAGCGCCTTCGGTGAGATACTTGCAAACCCTGCAATTGAGAAAATCTTTCACGCAGCTCCCAACGACATCGCCGGGCTCAAGCGGGATTTCAAGTTCAAGGTTCACAACGTTTTCGATACCTCGGTTGCCGCCAAGATCCTTGGATACAAACAACTGGGACTCGCGCCGATTCTGCTCGAACATTTCGGAATAAGCCTGGATAAAAAGTGGCAGCGCTATGACTGGGGAAGGCGTCCTCTGAGAGACGAACAGATCGAATATGCCCGTCTGGATACGCATTATTTGATTCCGCTCAGGCACAGGCTTATTGGCGAACTCAAAGAGAAAGATCTGCTGGATGCTGCTGAGGAAGCATTCGGGAAACTCTGTCTCCAGGAAATAGCCGAAAAGCAGTTTCGTCCCAGCGATTTCCTCCACATCTACGGGGCGCAATCGCTTGACACGGCCGGAAAACGCGTGCTCAAGGCGCTCTACCTCTTTCGTGAAAAGGAAGCGCGCCGCCGCGATCGTGCGCCGTTCAGGATACTCACCAACGATACACTCCTCCGGCTTGCCATGCAGCGGCCGAAGAGCATGCATGAATTCAACAAAATCAAGGGCATTCCCCGAGCTTTCACCAACTCGCGAGCCGCATGCTCATTGCTGGAACTGATCCGCAAGAACGAAGAACAGGAAGAAGAGGTGGTTGTAAACTAATCCCTGGGTTGATTCACCGTTCAATATGATCTCCCTCACAAATATCCGGCTGTGCCCGCCTTTTTCTCAAAGGAAAATTGAATGCAATCCAATATTGAAATTAAGGACAGTTTCAAAAACTATAGCCATGACCAGGATAAAACGAGAAGGCCCGAACAGACGATCTCATGGGTGCGGGAGCGTTTGACCGGTCTGAACATGAACATTCTTGCCCGGACGATGCGCATAGACACCGGCAGACTGGGCATTCCGGTCTACATTAGTCTATGCGGCGAAGACGCCACCCGGTTCACCGGCACCAAGAAGCAAATGGGAAAGGGCGCCACACCGGAACAGTCCGAAGCGAGCGCGCTCATGGAGCTGATGGAACGCTTCAGCTTCTTTGCCTTTATTCACGATTATCAGTTCCCCTCACTCCCGTACAGAAACCTGGACGGTTTTGCCGTTACCGCGGAAGATCTGAAGAAATCGGTCTATGATGCCGAGACGCCGACGGAGCTTTGCCGGCGGTTTCTGGACGATCTGCCGCTACGGTGGGTGAAGGCCTGGAATCTGACTCTGGGCAGGGAGCAGTGGCTGCCGATTGACTGGTTCTATACCATTAATGAATACAATGGCCCGGCCGCCGGCAACACTTTCGAGGAGGCTATACTTCAGGGCCTGTGCGAAGTAGTCGAAAGGCACGTGGGATCGATCATCAGCAACGACAGGCTGATTACGCCCGAAATTGACGTCGATTCCATCCGCGATCCGGCGGCAATCGAACTCATTCAAAAGTTTCGCTCAAACGGAATTGAACTCTTCCTGCGCGATTTTTCGCTGAATACCGGGATTCCGACCGTCGGGGCGCTTGCTTTCGACCCGTCGACCTTCCCGGATAAAAGCGAGATCGTTTTTACCGCCGGGACTACTTCCAATCCCGAAAAGTCCCTGTGCCGAGCCCTGACCGAAATAGCCCAGCTTGCCGGGGATTTCCAGAGCCGCACCACTTACCGTCCGACGCTGCCGAAATATGCGAGCCTGGAAGAAGCCGCATATTTGATGAAGAGCGGCGGGAAAGTATCCATTCGGGACCTCCCGAACCTCGACGACAACAACATGCGCGTGGAAATCGAAAGATGTGCGGCGGCCCTGGAAAAAATCGGACTTCAAATCCTGGTCGTCAACACAACTCATCCGCAGCTCCAGGTCCCCGCCGTTTACACGATAATCCCCGGGGCGCATTTCCTCGACCACACCCGCAACACCGATTTTCCGCAGCACGCCGCCCGAACCATGCTGAGGGGACTTGATAGCGGGCAGGCCGTCCCCCAAATGCAACAACTCCTTGCCCTGTTTGGCCCCCGCTACGATCTTACGTTTTTCCTCGCACATTCCCTGGAGCTGGAAGGGAACCCCGAGGCAGCCCTGGAGCTTCTGAAAAGCGCCCTCGATCAGTCTCCCGATCCCGGCGAAATCGGCAGCATTCATGTCCATATTGCATCATGCCTGAAGGAGTTGGAGCGTTACGAGGAAGCCCTGGATGCACTCGATCCGGCCGAAAAGGCCAACCCCGAGCTGAAGGAAATATATAACCTGCGGGGGTTCTGCTATTTCAAACTGAAAAAACACAACGAATCGATAGCTTCTTTCGAGCGGGCCATCGAGCTTGACCCCGGCTCCGCGATAGATTACGCCAATATCGGGTCCAACCTGAGAGAACTCGGGCACAGGGAGGAGGCAATCCGGCTGTACCGAATCGCTCTCGAACTCGATCCCGGCATCGACTTCGCCAGAGCCAGCCTGGAGAGGCTGGAGCGGGAAGCAGGGAGCGGGGAGAGGGAAGAAGACGAGGCGGAGACACGGAGACGCGGAGACACGGAGAGAGGAAGCAAAAAGCGGGGAGCAAAATCAAAAATCTAAAATCTAAAATAATCCGAGGGCTTTATGTCCACTGCGGCCGGTGTAATAAAATTGAGTGTGCCTTCGTTCGATGGAAAGGTTTCGGTTGAGGCGGCCTTAAGAGAAAGAAAGTCGATCAGGGATTATAAGGAAGGGCCGGTTGACCTCAAGGAAATCTCGCAGTTGCTGTGGGCCGTGCAGGGGATTTCGCGGCCCGGCGGATACCGGACCTGTCCCTCCGCCGGCGCCCTCTATCCCCTTGAAATTCTGGCGATTGCCGGCAAGGTGGACGGGCTCCCGGCGGGTATCTACCGGTATGATTGCGCTAATCACGAACTCAGAATTGAAGGGGAGGGAGACGTCAGACCAAATCTCGCCAGGGCCGCTCTGGGCCAGTCGATGATCTCGGCTGCTCCGGTGACGGTCTCCATTTCAGGTATCTTTGAACGAACCAGGCGCAAGTATGGCGAAAGGGGAATCCGTTACGTCTTCATGGAGGCGGGCCACGCTGCCCAGAATATTCACCTCCAGGCCGTGTCGCTCGACTTGGGGACGGTCGTGATCGGCGCTTTCCGCGACGATCAGGTTAAGAGCGTTCTGGGCCTTCAGCCCGATGAAAGTCCTCTTCTGCTGATGCCTGTAGGCAAACTACCCCTTGGACGGCAAGAATCGGCGAAATAGATTGTTTGCGAAAGATTGTTCCCCAGAGGCTCATTTATTCTTGCGCCACCGGGCATGGGTTATCCGGTGCTTTTTGATCATGTAGTTTAATTTGCGTGGCGTGACTCCCAGGCGGCCGGCAGCATCTTTTTGCACCCAGTCGTTCAGTCTCAGCGCTTCCAGAAGCAGGTCTTTTTCGCTTTCTTCGAGATCTTTCACCGGTCTTGGCTCGATGGTAACGGCCTTTGGGGAGAAACCTGAAAGGGAGATGTTATCCAGGGTGATCTGGTCGCTTTCTTCGAGCAGAACGGCCCTTTCGATGGTGTTTGAAAGTTCGCGGACATTTCCTGGCCAGTGATGACGCTTGAAAAGCTCCAATACCTGTGGGGTGAAACCTTCGAAATGCTTTTTGAGTTCGCGGTTTATCCTCCGAAGAAGATAGGCTGCAAGAGGTTCGAGGCACTCCATTCTTTCTCTCAGGGGCGGCAGGTGGACCCTCAGGACGTTGATCCTGTAATAGAGATCTTCCCTGAATAACCCGGCCTCCACGTTTGCTTCCAGGTTTCTGTGGGTCGCGGCGATTATCCGGATGTCAGTTCGAATGGTCTGGTTGCCCCCCAGCCGCTCGAAGCATTTTTCATCCATGACCCTGAGCAGCTTTGCCTGCAAAGCGGGGGTCAGTTCGCCTATTTCGTCCAGGAATACGGTGCCGCCGCTCGCCTGCTCCAACCGTCCGGTGCGCGTTTTTGTCGCCCCGGTGAAAGCCCCTCTTTCATGACCGAACAGCTCGCTTTCCAGCAGGGTTTCCGGAATATTCGCGCAATTAATCTTGACGAACGGCTTTTTGCGTCTTCGGCTGTTAAAATGAACCGTTCCTGAAAGAATGCTCTTCCCCGTCCCGGTCTCTCCCGTAATCAGGATCGTGGCTTCCGAGTCGGCTATCTTTTTCAGTGTGGCGATGACCTTCCTCATCACCGGACTTACCGCGATTATCCTGTCGAAATCGTAGGTTATATCCTGGGTGCGCCTGAGGTAGTCGATTTCAATCTTTAATGCGCGGTTTTCGACGGCCTGTTCGACGGCGATTCTCAATCTGCTCGAAGAATAGGGCTTCACGATGAAATCGAACGCGCCGGCTTTGATCGCCTGGACGACTGTCTCGGTCTTCGTCTGACCGCTGACAACCAACAGGGGGGTATGGGGAGGCAATCTGTCTTTTAAGGTTCGTATATGGTCGTCGTAATCCGATTCGATGTTAACGGCTATGGCATCGAATGCATCCTGTGCCAGACGCTTGTAGGCTTCGTTGAGATCGGGGCAGAATTCGACCCTGTGTGTACTCAGACCTTCAGATGCAATATTACGGCAAGCCTGGTCATGTTCAACTAAGAGTACTCTGGCCATTTTCAGTACTGCACCGCCTTTGTTGGTAGTGATCAAAAGCCGGCCGGCCGTCAAATCCGGCCCGCACAGGGGCAGCCCCAAACACCAAGCATAGGTCTCAAACCCGCATTGAGTGCCATGATAGCCTATTTTGGGCTAAATAGCTAATTTATTGCACTTAGTGTTCCGGTTTGGTAAAACGTAACCTGAATCAACTTCCGTCTTTGTTTGCATTTAGAGGTTGTTTTTGCCCTTGGATCTTGTCCGGGGAAGCCATTGGCCGCGTCAATTCCAGGAATTGCAGACCGGCATGGGTATTGTAATTCTCAGCGGATTTTTGTTTTTGGCCGGCCGATCCGATAGTTTGCTTTACTGATTTGTTTTCGCTTGATGGAGGACTTTGATTGGAAGTGGACGTAATGGAAGCTTTCAGGAATTCCAAGGTGATGATATTGGACGACGACCCGATGATCTGCCAAAGTCTCACCGATATGATAAGCTCCTGGGGCTTGAGCGCGCAGGCTTTTGCGAAACCGGAAAAAGCCCTGGCCCACATTTGTGAGGAGAAATGCGATATCGTTCTTCTCGACGTCTTTATATCCGAAGTCAGCGGGTTGGACCTGATCCCGCAAATCAACAACGACTCTTGCAACGACCTCAAGATTATCATCATAACCGGGTTCGCCGATAAGGAAACAGCTATCAGAGCGCTTAAGCTTGGCGCTTTCGATATGCTTGAAAAGCCGTTCCAGAATGAGTTGTTGTACCATTCGATAACGAGGGCGCTGAAAGCCCTCGAAAACGAGAGAGGTTTTAGAAAGCTGATAGACGACCTGAAACAGAGCCGTTCGGAGCTGATTTCTCAACAGCAGCGTCTCGAAAACCTGAACGCCCAGCTTCGTGATACCAACAGGGCCCTGTCTATTTTTGCCCAAAACATCGAGCGGGAAAGGGCTGAAGTCGAAAAACGAATCGCCCTCAAACTGAGGAATCTTATAATACCGATGGTGGTCAAGCTCAAGAAGGACAGAGCTCTAGCCAAGTATGAAGGCCAGCTTGACATGCTCACCTTGCAGATTGAAGACCTTACATCCGGTTTTACGATGGACTCGCGCATCGCGGCGGTCCTTTCATTCACCGAACTGCGAATCGCCTCCCTCATCAAGAACGGGATAACGACCGAAGAGATAGCGAGGCAGTTGCATATCTCCGAGAGTACCGTGCGCACCCACCGGAAGAATATCCGGAAAAAATTGAAGATAAACAATGTGCAGTTCAGTTTGAGAAATTTCCTCAACTCCAGGGCATAATAAATGCCGAAGACAGGTCGCGGCCGTTCGGTCCCGGCCGGCCGTGTCTTCATGAGACCCGGAGAAGAATATATGACCTCATGTCTTAGCCTTGCCAGGGAGCTTATCCGCAAGGAAGTGTCGGCTTTGGAATCCCTCCATTCCAGAATCGGCCCCGAGTTCGAGCGGGCGGTTTCATGTCTGAGCAAGCTCAAGGGAAAGGTGATTGCAACCGGGCTGGGTAAGTCCGGCATTATAGCGGGCAAGATTTCGGCAACCTTTTCAGGCACGGGCACTCCATCGATTTTCATCCATCCGGTTGAAGCGATGCATGGTGACCTTGGGGTAATCCAGCGGGGAGATGTAGGGCTGTTTCTCAGTAACAGCGGTGAAACTCCCGAGGTGCTTCGGTTTCTTCAGGTTTTCAAGCGAATGGGCTTGAAAACCATAGCGATAGTGGGAAGGTTGAACTCCACGCTTGCCGGAGATTGCGACATCAGCCTCGATGCAACCGTTGAATCCGAAGCATGTCCCCTCAACCTGGCCCCGACCAGCAGCACCACCGTCGCGATGGTCCTGGGAGACGCGCTGGCAGGTTGTGTCCTGACCATGAAAGGGTTTTCCAGCGAAGATTTCAGTAAGCTCCACCCGTCGGGCGCTCTGGGAAGAAGGCTGCTTTTTCGGGTTGAAGACATAATGCATTCAGGAGAAAATCTGCCGGTGGTTATGAGCGGAACCCGGATGAAGGATGCGCTCATCACGTTGACGGAGAAGGCGATTGGAGCCATCGTCATTGTTTCCGCCGGCGGCGGACTCCTGGGACTTTTCACTGACGGTGACTTGCGGCGGGCGATTCAACAGCATGAAAATCTGCTGAATATGGAAGTCGATAAGCTGATGACCAGAAATCCTGTCGTCATCCATGAGGGACGAATGGCGGCCGAGGCCCTCAACCTGATGGAAAACCGCCCCTCTCAGATCTACGTCCTGCCGGTCCTGAACGGCAACGGCAAACTGACCGGAATCATACGGCTGCACGACCTCGTACAGGCGGGCATTTAAGAAAGGGCCGATCGACGTTGCGGCATCGCCGATCCGGACCGCAAGAAGTCAACCGGCCGTAACGGGTGAATGCAGATGCCGGCTTAGCCGGACTAATTCCCATTCCCTTCAGACTTTAGATGCGCGGAGCGTTCTTAAGCTCCTCAAGATATGGGACTTTAACCGGTGTCGGTGTTTCCCGAGGACATCAATTGGCCTGCGACGGGTTTTCCCCTTTCTTGTAAAACGACGTAAGGAATTCAGCATCCTTGGGCGAGAGGTCGAATCGCATTACGGCATCATTCACAAGACCCTGGAGGGGTTTTTCAGGGTGTTCGGTCATCTCTGCGGATATCCATTTTACAGCCTTGCGCAGTGCGTCTCCCTCAGGCATTACCGTAGCCATACATGTCCTCCGATAGTGGATTAGCGTACAGTTTTCTCCATTATAGCAGATTATGAATAATACCACAGTCCCGATTCGCAATGGGATTTCGGGGATGCGGAGACACGGAGACACGGAGACACGGGGACACGGAGACGCGGGGACACGGGGACACGGAGACGCGGGGACACGGGGGCACGGAGACGCGGGGACGCGGGGACGCGGGGACGCGGGGACATCCGGATTGAGGATCAGGGAAAGAAGAAAACATTTCTTCTCCCCTGCCTCCTTGCTTTTTGCTTCCTGCTCCTTGATTTCAAATATCTTTGGCTGGATTTTCAACTAAAGACTACAAACTAAAAACTACTCAGTGAGCCCCGGTGAGCTTTCGCCTTGACTTTGAATGAGGGGTTAGATATTTTTGGACCTCACTGGGGGATCGTCCAGCGGCAGGACTGCAGACTCTGGATCTGCCTACCTAGGTTCGAATCCTAGTCCCCCAGCCATTTTTTTTCTGGAGGTCCCATCGTCTAGCGGCCTAGGATATCGGCCTCTCACGCCGAAGACACGGGTTCGAACCCCGTTGGGACTATGCAGTAAAATCAGCTATATGCAAGTTTCCTTTCTTCCGGTCGTGAACCTCGGGGGCCTTTTTGGGGGCCTTCCCGAGACTCACGATTCTTAATGCAGGCCGACCTGATCGTTTCTCTGATGCTACGGAGATATTTTTGACGGGTCGGCTTTTCCTTTTGAAAGCATCCCCAAAAGCCGCCCGCAGGTCTCGCAAGTTATGAAGATATTCCCCCTCTTGTGGTCGCACTCCGGTGCCTCAGTAGAGCCTGAATGACCGTAATGGGGTATCCTGCATCATCTGGGATCGAAGCCGAGAGATGCCGTATGGCATGAAACCCGAAAGGCTCGACTTTGGCCCGCGCGCATAATGTAGCCAACCAATGAGCACGAGCGGAAAAAGGCCGGCCGTAGAAATCACGAGCAAGATTGTATCGGACTTCACAAACGAACACATGGGCATGTTGCAAAAAGGTTCGGCTCCGGAACCACCATGACAGTGCCTCATGGAGTTCATCTGTCATCGGGATACAATCTTGCTCAAGACCACCCTTCCGTTTTCTCGTCCAGAGACGAATCCGCCTTTCATCCGATCGACATCGGTCCATTTCAACGTGAACAATTCCGATTTTCCGGCCGCAGTATGTCCAGAATTATATAAACGGGAAAAAGAAAAGTTCCAGACGTTAATGGAGGAAACCAGAGAGCTGGCCATTGTAGCCCTTCGGGAAGAATTTGCTGGGATTGTCCGGCATATGGTTGAGCGATTATCGGGAGAAGAAGACGGCAAGCCCAAAAAGTTCAAGAATTCAATGATGGAAAAGATGGGTGAGTTTCTGGATTCCTTTTCTGACCGCAATCTTTTCAATGATGACAAGCCGGCCGAGCTGGTGGACCAGGCCAGAGATGTCGTAAATGGACTTTCAACTGACGAATTGAGGCAGGATGGGAATTTGAGGCCGTATATCGCGGATGAGATGAACCAGTTGAGAGTTGCCGTGGATGGGGCGTTGGAAGACTTGCCGAGGAGAAAGATCAGGATGGCGGCTTGAAACAGTGAGGGCTTGGAATGGGATGTTTTCCAGCTCCAAGCCTTTATTTTTGTGCGCCCGGCAGGGCGCACCCACTCGGGGGTGAAAGTCCCCTACAGGCCCGACAGGGGGAACTGTTAGCTGGACGGCAAGGGTGTCCACCGCGAGGTGGAATCTGAAGGAAGCCGCAGGCAAAACGCTGGCCTGACGAACAGAAACCGCATACGAGGCGGCCATGCCGAGATGAGAAGGCGTATATCTTCAAAGTCCAATACCTGTACGGAAGTGCATGGACGTATATGCGGCGGGCATAAGCGTGAAGGTGAGCGCGCATTACCCGGGGAGGTCTGCCGGTCTGCCATGTGCTACTGTCGCCGCGAGGCGGCGGGATGGGTCGGCAGAAGTCAGCAGAGGGCATAGTAGGTCCATCGACCGGACCGAAGGCCCGAACATGAAGTATGTGACAGGAGACTTGAATTTCGATGAGGAAGGGAGACGCAGGAAATCGGGCTGGGATGCTCGATTACCCTTCGGGAAGGAGGGGACGGAGTCCCCAGGGGCCTGTTGCTGGCGCGTCAAACCTCACGGCAAAGAGAGACAACTCCTGCCAGAAGGTTCAAAATTTGATGGAAGCGGTGGTCGAACGCGAGAACATGGTCAAAGCGTTGCGCCAAGTGGAAGCGAACAAAGGATCTGCTGGAGTGGACGGAGTTTGCGTTCAAGCTCTCAGAGCAAGCCTTCGCGAAAACTGGCCGCGCATCAAAGAAGAACTGCTGGAGGGCAGGTATCAGCCGCAACCCGTTCGGAAGGTAGAAATACCGAAGCCGGGCGGCAAAGGAATGCGACAATTGGGCATTCCGACGGTGATGGACCGGCTGATACAACAGGCGCTAAATCAGGTCATGCAGCCCATCTTCGATCCGGACTTTTCCGAGTCAAGTTACGGATTCCGCCCCGGTCGCAGCGCGCATCAGGCCGTGCTCAAAGCACGCGGGTATGCGGCGGCAGGCAGGCGGTGGGGCGTGGACATGGATTTGGAGAAGTTCTTTGACCGCGTCAATCATGACATTTTGATGGCGCGGGTTGCCCGCAGGATAGGCGACAAACGGGTTCTAAAACTCATTCGCCGCTATCTTCAGGCAGGACTGATGGTCGGAGGTGTCGTATCGCCCCGAACGGAAGGAACGCCTCAGGGCGGCCCCCTTTCACCTTTGCTCTCCAATATCCTGCTCGATGATTTGGACAAGGAATTGGAGAAAAGGGGCCATGCGTTCTGCCGATACGCAGATGATTGTAACGTGTACGTAAAATCAAAGCGTGCCGGGCAGAGAGTGCTGGCAAGCATCACCCGATTCCTCACAGTCAGGCTCAAACTCAGGGTCAATGTTGAAAAGAGTGCTGTGGCAAGACCTTGGGACCGAAAGTTCCTGGGCTACAGCATGACTTTCCACAGTCAGCCACGGCTGAAAGTGGCCCCATCTGTTGTGGACCGCCTCAAGGCTAAGCTCAGGGAGTTATTCCGAGCGGGCCGAGGGCGAAATGTCCGCACTCAGATCGAAGAATTGACTCCTGTATTGCGGGGATGGGTAAATTATTTCAAGCTGGCCGAGGTAAAGGGTATTTTCGAGGAACTGGACGGATGGATACGCCGCAAGCTCCGGCGCATCCTCTGGCGACAGTGGAAGAAGCCTAAAACTCGCGCAAAGAACCTGATGAAGTATGGCTTGGGGAAGGAGAGAGCCTGGAAGTCTGCCACAAACGGGCGAGGCCCCTGGTGGAACTCCGGGGCCTCTCACATGAATCAATGCTTCCCCAAAAGCTTCTTTGATCGACTCGGACTTGTGTCAATGCTACATCAACTGCGAAAGCTTCAATATTCTTCATGAACCGCCGTGTACGGAACCGTACGCACGGTGGTGTGGGAGGACGGCGGGAGCAATCCCGCCTCCTACCCGATATACGGGCGCTGAAGGGATTCCGTGGCAAGGAAGCACCAGTGGTCATTTTATTATGGACAGCGGTATCGGCAAGCGGGGTTATCGAGGATGTCACGCTGCAAAAAAATGAAAGCCAGGTGGAGGGAGTGAACCTGGCTTTCGGGCAATAAGGTTAATAAAGAAACCATCACTTTTCTGATTACCATATCAGACCTTTTGGGCGGAGAAGCAATCAGGTGAACGCGGTAATCACCTATAGCATAGTTCAGTACTTTCTATGATGATGTTCGATATAATTTGAATGATTCTACACCTCCTTTTCAGCGGACAACGATATCATCCTAAGTGCTCTGCACGATTGCCAGCAGTTCAGCGTGCTCTGCGTCGGCAACCTTGAACTTGTCGAGCGTATGTTCAAATTGATCGGCATAATATCACTCATTGCGGCATGCCCACCTTCCGCCCAGTCATCTTTGATGCTTTTCACCTGCGCGAACAAAATTGATACCTCTTCCAACGAAAAAATGCGCCACAGGACCTTATAACGAGTCTGACGGCCGGTTTCAAGACATGGTGTCCGCTGCATTCATGCCTTCCAAACAAGGGATTCCCCTCTCTGGGTTATTCCTTTTCGAAATCAGATTGATTCCAGCTTCATTCCATTCAATCCAGCCGGATCTTGCCAACGTGGACAGAGTTCAGGCTGCTGCGATTTGAGAAGTACATGATTCGAAAACAGCAAGGATTTTGGCGCCTCATTTCTCAACAACGAGGAGAGATATCCCTACCGTGAAAATTCCGTAGACAACCGGCAGCCCTTAACCCACTGCCATTCGCCAAGCCAAGTTATCCACAAGGGCGAATTTTGATTTTTACCCCGCACCGATGCTTGTTTACCTCACAACCCGGTGCATACCCCTCGGCCATTGGCGCCGACTATTGGCACGTGGTTCCCTCGGAATCGCACCTGGAAAACTCGATCCCGGTTTCAGATCCAAAAGCTGTATCGTCTTGAACGAGGGCAGAGCTCTCCATAGCCTGTAAGTAGCGACAGTACGCATTGCCTACCCTCTGGGAACCACAGTTGGGTACTTTGTACCCTGCAGACCCGACTTTGAGACGAGCGTATTTCCACGCATCTTTAAATGTGTAGTTGTTCAGTAAATAACCCAGGTGTGCTGTACCCGTGCGGTCGACCCCCTGGGCGCAGTGAAAGTATATGACCCGCGTTTTGTCTGGGTCCTTTGTCAGAAGCAGCGAGTGAAGCGTATCGATCAGTCCTGCAAAATCACCTCCGGTAGATGTTCCGGAAGGACAAGCGTGAAGGACATTCAGAGGGTCACACGTTTGCCAGCAGCAATTCTTTTTTGGATCCATCGAAGTGCATTTATCTGAGCTCTGGCCTGTGCAGCAGGTCGCGGTATATGGCCCCTTACAACATGAATCCGAGCTGGGTGTCGAGCAGCAGAAAAAACTCACATCGTCTGAGCAAGTGCAATCCCAAAATGCGAAAGGCCACCACAGGATGCTCCCTGAGCCTAAAAGTTGGCCATTCTTGTCTGTAAATTGATTTCCCAAAAGCGTTCTTTTCAGTGCCTCCCGCTGACCCGGGTCATCGGGGAAGTTTTGACCAGCGGCTGTCATCTCAGTCTTGAGATCATTAAAGTTAGTCCCTTTATCTTCTAACAGTGTGACAACTATGAGCTTGTAATCGGAAAGTTTGAAAGGCTGCTGGCTATTATTCAGACCTTTTAACTTTTGACATTTATCGGCACTAAAATAACTCGGACACGAACCATCCTGGCCGATCAGATTTTTAATCCAATCGCTCATTTGATCATAGGCTAAGGACCAATCTGGCTGTTCCAGGCAAGGAGTGTTTTTTCCTAGGCCCCTTCGGACTGTCAGAGGCAAAGGACCGCGCACCATCAAATTGCCGGTCCCCGTGTCAATGTCCACGATGGCAATGGGATTGAGGAAGTCTGGAGAATTTTTCATGTCGAAATTGGCGTAGTAACAATTATCAGCATTGACCACAGGGCCAATGCCGAATAGCATCGTAGCGATAAGAGCAATAATCGCGAGGGACGATCCCAACGCTCGTTGCCTTTTTTGTCCTGTAACGACAAAAAACAGCAAGACACGCCTATAGGCCAAGCTCATGCCTTTTACCATGAAAATCCCTCCTGTTGAAATTTGCACAAGCACAACGACTTCGCCATCCATGCATCCTCGCGCCCGGATTGAGCCGCAGTCGGGCGCAGGTCGTCTTCCTCACGACGGCAGATCCGAAGGCATTGATCTCCCCCAACGCCCGCCCCACATCTTGGAGTATCACTCGCACGGGGCTGGTTACAAAAAGGTTACCGGTATAGACCGGAAGGGTTGTCCTTATCCGAAATCATGCAACAACTTCTGCGTTCCGCACTCAAAAAAACTCATCGAAAGCGCATCAGACATTGTCCAGACTCAGGTATCCTTAACCCCAGTGTCCGCTGCCGATATTGCTGCTTCTCTCCGCCAGGTTTTCAGCACGTTGCATGAACTACAAAGGGCAGAGTCTGGAGAAATCGAGCTACCCAAAATACAAGAATCGGCTCCAACCCAAACACTCACACCACAGGAATCCATCCAAAACGATAAAATCATTTGTCTTGAATGTGGCGCCGAATTCAAGCAGCTCACACACAGGCATCTGCTCTCTCATGGCCTGAGCCCGAAAGAGTATCGAAAGAAATATGTTTTCACGATGCGGACTCCACTCTTAGCAAAATCGGTGACCAAAGCCAGAAGCAAAGCAGCGAAGAAGAGAGGACTGCCGGAGAAACTGAAGAAGGCGATTGAAGCGAAAAGGCAGGAGAAAGCCAAAACGTCAGCTCCGAAGGCAGCGGCGGCGGAGACAGTGAAGGCAGAAAAACCGAAGCGGACGAGACTGCGGAAGAGGAAGACGGTATAATTTCGGCCAGGTTGCAAAGGCTTGCGATGATTTCACAATTTATGTAGTCTGAGCGGCAAACAGACTTACATTTATGGATAATCAGTTTCACCAGGAGCTGTTATGCCTGAAACTAAAAGAAACGTCATTGCACGCCCGATAACCCTGCTAATATGTTCCCTGTGTCTGATTGGGTTGTCCGCCTCAACGACTTATTTAATCGTGCGTAACAAGAATCAAAGCCGGTTAGACTATGTAAACCAGAAGGTATTAACCCTTGAGAAAAATAACAAATCCTTGGCAGATCGGAATACAGAATTGATGAATTCATTGCAGAAATTGCAAAATGAACACAGCGAGCTGGAGTCTCGGTACAAAGACATAAATAGGTTCAATCAGGCAAAAATCAATGACCGCCAGTTAGCAATTTATTTACAAGGATTATCGATACTCACAGACAAACTACGCACAAGCAGTTGCGCCAAGAGGTATTACAATCAATTTGACATCGATGCTGAAGAGGTAGTGACTGGCGGGCAAGGACCGGACATCTGGTATTCAACCGGACATCCTAGAGATTATGCCCAATACTTGAGAAGCTTCGGCTATATTCTGTTATATGATAAGGCCTTTGCGGACCCTGATGCCATGGCTCACACGCTTGCCCATGAACTTGGACATTGGGCAAATAAGATATCTGGTAAGAATCCGGATTTAAGCTATAATAAATGCATCAAAAGTTCACTTTTTCCCCAAGATGCGAAATCTGAACCACCAATTGGAGATGGGAAGTACGGATACGGAGCCGAATTGGCGGTATTCGGTTCCATAAGATATTAGCCTGGCAATTCTGAATTTGACTGGCCAAACTGTATTCTCCCGGTAAATGAAACTTGTGATCCTTTTTCGAGGTGGTCAACATAATGCCGGATGATTTGGTTTGGAAAAAACCCCTCACTCACTCTTTCAATTCAGCGCAGCCCGCGATATGTCAGAGCACTTGAAAATAACCACCTGGTCGCCGGCCTTATCAAATCAGTTCGTTCTTGTGTTCATGTCCGGCAAATTGTACCAGGCATCGAAAAGGCCGAGCCAACCCATGTTAATATGGTGGTACAATGTAGAATTATTATAACCGCACCAGTAATTGTATGGATCCCCCGGAGCATTGGGAGGTGTGTAATAGTTGTAGCATGGGCAAACGGTCGGACCGTAGGAATTGTCTGCCCCGGCCTGACTCCAGCGGCTTTGTACCAAGGGAGCTATCCAAATGTCTGAAACCTTTGAAATACCGTTTAGAGTGTACTCTGCGGAACCTGATGCCCCGAGGAGTCGTTCCCATTTCTTCCTGGCCTTGTCCAACGGACTGCCGGACGCTGGAAACACCGTTTCCGGAACGGCCGAAACTTCCATTTCCCTTGCCTTGAGCACTCTCCCGGGAATATCCCGGCCGACGAGCGCGCCCAATGGGTTGGAAAGCGAGGGATCATAGGATGTCGCATCTTTTACGAAACCAATTATCGGCTCTACCAGGTCGTCGGCCGGCACGAGAACCAGGCTCGCCGGATTCAGGAAGACAACGTAATACGCGGGGCCGGCGTGAGGGTCGCTAAAGGTTTGGACGAGGCTGACCAGCCTTCCCAGAGTGGTGTTCATTGGCCTGGCCTCAAAACGGAGCCGATTCAAGACTACAGTTTTGACCTCCTCCGGCGTGGTGGGCCTTGCAATCGCTCCGGTGACTAAAAACAAAACTGCTGCAAAGGAGAGAAGCGCCAGTCGGATTGAAACAGAACACCTGCGCTTTCTCATTAATAACTCCGCAAAATAAGGTTGATCGTCATAAGCTTTTGCAAATACAGTATCGACAGCTTCGACTCCTGCAAATTCAGCGGTGGCTTTTTGAAATAAGTGTTCCGAAGTCTACCGAATCGAAGCGCTTCATTCAAGATGCATAGCGTAGAGGCAGGGAGGAAGCAAGGAGATGGCGGGAAAGAATAGAGCAGGGGGCGGGGAAAAAGACCTTGGAACCATGGGAAAAGCATTTGCAAACTTGGGAGAAGTTATGAAGAAAAGACCATGGACAGCGCTTGGAATAGCGCTGGGCGCCACTCTTTTTATGTTCTTTCAGAGCAGCTTTTTTGCGGCCCATTCCGAAGGGGGCCGTGTCGCATTGTCTCAGCGCGATTCCGCGCGAGCCCCTTCGGAAAAGAAACCGGCAGATACGGCGCCGCTTCTGCAGATAAAGATAGACAATACCTCCTTGGAGAACCATGGCGAAATCAATCTGAGCGGGACTGTCCCTGCCGGAAAGCCCGTTTACCTCGAAGTGTGGTCTGACGAAAAGGTCCGTGCGTCTCGCTTCGATTCCGACCCTGATGAGGAGACAGGTGAAAGGCCCTACATCCTTTATATGACCGAACAGATGCCCGCTTACTACAAAATCCAGATTCCTTTGGATAAGCTGAACCTGCTCTTGGAATGCAAAAGGCAGGGGAAAAACTGGAGCTGCTCGAAAGCGCTGGAAGACTTCGGAGCGGAAGATGCTTTCAGCATACCCGCGGGGATCGCCATAGACAGGTACCAGGCAACACTGACCGGCAGTGTCGTCGGGTCTCGCGGGAGTTTGCTGCCGGTAATGGATTCAAAAGAGAATCGGCAACAGGCAATGAGGCTGGTAAAAGCCAGGTTCAGGACGCTCGAAGTGCTTTTCGTTTCCGGGATCGAGATAAAACCGGACGGGTCCTTCAGTGCCAAAATAGTTCTGCCCGAAGGTGCCCCGAAAGGGAAATACAACGTCAGGGCGGTTGTGGACCGTAATATCGCAAGCAATGTAGTATCATTCGAGAATAAGATCACGTTCCCGTATGTTTACCTGAGTAATGCGGGGACCAGCATAAATCTTTTCTATCCGTTCTTTCTGTCCCTGGCTATTTCGATCTTCGGAGTGCTGATGGGAGCTGGTGGAGGTTTCATCCTGAACCCGCTTCTGGTTTCGCTTTGGCCTCTGCCGCATACCGTTGTCGCCGGCACGGTCATGCCTACGATACTTTTCTCCCAGGGCAGCGGCATAGTGAACTATTCCAGAATCAAATTCATAAACTGGAAGCTGGGCGTTTCGATCGGGCTTGCAATGGTGTTAGGCGGATTCATCGGCCCCAAACTCACTGAGCTGGTGACAGTGGATCAGTACAAATTCGTTTTTGGATGGATACTGATCGCTCTGGCAGGCCTGATGCTATGGCAAACCACTCCCGCCTACCTGGCGAAGAACAGTAAGGAACAGGCGATTTTGAAAGAATATCGAAAGAAGGCTGAAAAGACGGCCTCGGCACGCAGCTCAAGGGCCGCCTAACTTTGGGAGTGATTCCCTGATAAGGAGTTTGATATGGAAGTCGCATTCTGGGGCCAAAAATTCAAAGTCAACCTGGTTTTTGGATGTATTGGCGGCTTCATGATCGCGGTCGTTTCCTCGATGTTCGGGTTCGGCGGCGGGCCGTTTATGGTTCCGCTCATGACCGTTGGACTGGGACTCCCCATGTTTGTGGTCGTCGGCAGCTCACTGCTCGCGATATTCTTCAACACCGTGATTGGAACCGTGCGACATTATCAGTTCGGTAATTTTGACCTTGTATTCTTTTTGTTAATGTTTCCGGCAGCTATCCTGGGCGGATTCATAGCGCCTCAGATCGCAAAAAGGAGCAGCCCTTTAGTGGTTAAGAGGATTGCGGCCGTCGGCCTGCTGATTTTGGCGCTGAATCTTCTCGGTCTATTCTAACATATGGTTTTAAATGCTCTGATTAAGGTGAGGAACACCCGTTGGAGGCGGGCCTGCCCTGTGTCTATGGGGCGCGGGCCCTCCCAACGGGCGGGGTTCTTTACTCTTTCGGGTGGAAGCCGTTCAATCGCAGGGTAGACATAACTCCATTACAGCCGATTGAATCGACCGGATTGCCAAAAAGCGATTGCAAGTCAAACCAGGTTATCCCGCCTTTAGTTTCGACAAAATCCTTTACCAGTTCCACAACTTGTTGTTTCAAGATTTCTCTTTGTTCTTGCATCCAAATTCTCCTTTTGACCATCGGTCCCTAAATCCGGATGTAACTTTCTCGAAGAGGAGTCGCGCAGGATTTAGATTGGAATCCCAGCCAAGCGCATGGTTGAATACAGCTTGTGAACCATTTTCACTCAAAGGGCCCAAAAGTCTGTCGAACGCGCTTTCATAACAGAGTTTCATCGAAATGCAAGATTTTTCAAACAGTCATTGATCGTGCCGCCGGTTCTGATTATGGTAGCGCCAAGCGGGTTTGGCGCAGGAGATAGACACGGCAAAGTCCTTTGAACAAGAGGAGATGAGCCGGGTGCCGGCCCCAATCGCCGCCCTCTACCCCACCCGCTGCTCGCCGGCATACCGGGGACGGCGATCTTTGTTCGTTCCCGTCTCAAGGAGGAGGATTGGATATGTTTCCATTCAAAAAAACCATTAGACAGCGTCGAGTGTTCCTTTTGTGTTTAACCGCCGGGCTAATGGCCCTTATTGTGTCGGTTTGGCCCTGTCAAAGCGTATCGGCGAGGTACTCCAGCGCCATTGACTGGCCGAGTGATGCGTACAAAAAAGACCTCAGCGCCTACAGGAACCCGGACCACTACAAGTCGCCGGAAGGCGCAGTTAAGACATTGGTCGAGGCAATGAGCGAAAACGACGAAAAGAAGCTCTCGGTCATTTTCGGGCCTGAGGGAAAAACACTCATCTCCTCCGGTGACGAAGTTGCCGACAAAGCGGCTCGGGAGCACTTTCTCAAGGCGTATCGGGAAAAAAACCAGTTGGTAAAGGTCAGCGGGCACAAGGCAATCCTCGAAATAGGAAACAACGCCTGGCCGTTTCCGATCCCCATCGTAAAGAAACGCGGGGATGGCTGGTTCTTCGATGCGCGGCAAGGCAAGGCGGAGATATTGAACCGCCGGATCGGCAAGAACGAGCTAAGCGCCATTCAGGTCTGCCTGGCGTACGTTGACGCCCAGCGCGAATATGCCTCGAAGGACCGCGATGGTCACGGAGTCCAGGAATACGCCCAAAAGTTTTTGAGCGACCCCGGCGCCAAGGACGGTCTTTACTGGGAGACCGGGGAAGGGGAGGACCAGAGCCCTCTGGGGCCGTTGATCGGAAAGGCCAGAAAAGAAGGGTACGGCAAAAGACCGGGTAACGAGCCCACTCCTTACCACGGCTACTATTATAAAATCCTGAAAGCCCAGGGCAGGCACGCACCCCGAGGCGCATCCGATTATGTCATTAACGGCAGAATGGTCGGCGGATTTGCCATGGTCGCTTATCCGGCCCGGTATGGATCGTCGGGAATCAAGACTTTCATCGTGAACCAGGATGGCGTTGTGTACGAGAAAAACCTCGGCGCAAAGACTGTATCCGTCGCACAGGGAATGCAAAAGTTCGATCCCGAACCCGGTTGGAGCAAAGTGCAAAGCAAGCATCTGGAGCCACCCGGCATAGAGGGTGGGAAGTAGTTTACATTGATTTTGCCGAAGAGACGCCGGTCATGGAAAACCGATCCGATGCTTAAATTGCATGCGATTCAGCCTGATTTACCGTAACGGCTCAACTGATATAAACCGGTTCGTTTTTGAAGGAGTTCCCGGATGAGCGTGATTATTCGAGATTCATCACCCGCGTCATGCAGAGTCACGGTTCGATTCCTGTCCCGGATATGCGCGGTAGTGCTTTTCCTCGCCGCATCCGGGTGTGCCCATTATGCCGTCAACCAGGCGGTGAAGCAGTGCGACCCGGAGGGCGGCTACCGTGGAAAGAACTTCAGGAGCGTTGTAAAAGAAGACGATCTGCTGATCATGCTGACCTTTTCCGGTGGAGGGACCAGGGCCGCTGCTTTTTCATACGGAGTGCTCGAAACCCTCAGGGATACGGAGGTCCCGATACGCGGCCGTAAGAAGCGTCTGCTCGATGAAGTGGACTTCATCTCAGGCGTATCGGGAGGGAGTTTTACGGCGGGCTACTACGGCTTGTTCGGTGAACGCATCTTCGAAGATTTCGAAACCCGCTTCCTCAAGAAGAATATTCAGGGGGATCTCATACAGGCTACCCTGTTCAATCCGGTGAACTGGGTGAGGCTTACGTCGGGATATTACGGCCGCAGCGATCTTGCTGAGGAATACTATGACAAGAATGTCTTCAACGGAGGGACCTTCGGTGACATCCTGGCCCGCAAAGGTCCTCTGGTCGTGATAAATGCAACGGACATGAGGCTTGGAGCCAGGTTCTCCTTCACTCAGGATACTTTCGACGCCATCTGCACGGACCTCTTATCGTTCCCCGTCGCCAGGGCATGCGCGGCGTCATCGGCGGTGCCCGTTGTGCTCAGTTCGGTCACCTTGAGGAACTACGCCGGCAGTTGCGGCTATAATATGCCGGAAGTGCTGAGACAGGCATTGCAGCCGCCGAGGGATGTCGCAACCCGTCGTTTTGATCTTGCCAATAGCTTATTGCCATTCCTGGATTCGAAAAACAAACCTTACTTCCACCTGGTGGACGGCGGAGTTGCCGACAACCTTGGCCTCAGGGCGCTCCTGGAACGCGTTACGATTATGGGCAGCGCCTGGACGACAATGCAATACGCCGGGATGGAAAATGTGCGCAAGATAGTCTTCGTGGTCGTAAATGCAGAGACCGAAATCAGTGACAAGTGGGACCGGTTGGAGAGGATTCCGCCCTTCAGCATCGTGCTGGACGCTTACTCCTCGACGGCGATTTCTCGATACAATATGGACTCGATCGCCCTCTTGCAGGAGAGTTTCCCCCGCTGGGCCGAAGAAATACGGCAAGGGCGCTGCGGGTCGGCCGGGGCGGCCTCGGGACCGGGCTCCTGCGGCGACATTGAGTTCTATCTAGTGGAAGTGAGATTCGATGCCCTGGATGACGAAGCCGAACGCAGCTATTTCAAACAGCTTCCGACTTCATTCTCATTGGAGCCTGAACAGGTTGACCGGTTAAGAGATGCTGCAAGACGTATCCTCACGAACTCCAGAGATTTTCAAAAGCTGATTCGAGACCTTCAGTGAGGCAGTGAAGGACAACAACATCATTTTCGACGCCATAATCGGCAGCAACAAATCCGACTCGCAAGACCCACGGGCCGACATGCTTTTTCGAAACAGGCCGGCCCGATTATTGACTCAAGGCGAAACTGATGTACTTTCGGACCTATTCCTCTTCCTCGTACACCGCACTGCAAACGATCATGTCATCTTCTTTCTGAAAATATGCTATTTTGGGGAAGAGTTTCTTTCTTCTGGGGTGATACCATACGTACTTGACCCAGCCATTGCCTTTACTCTTTGCGGTCTCCAGAATTTCCTGATTAAAAAGTTTGCCTTCGGAATCCTTGACCCCACTAAAATCGAGCCCGACGAACTTTTCGTTGACTCCATGCGCGAGCATTGTCCCCGAGAGGCTCAAAACAAAAATATAGAGCTCTCCCTGTACAAACATTCCATTAGGATTTGAAAATTCCGCCAGGGCAATATCGCGGCCAACGGACTGGTAAAAACGTATGGCCTGTTCTACCCAGTACTTCGCATATTCCTCAGATCTTTCGTACATTTCATCCTCCTCCTATAAATATGAAATGTTAAGTAAGATAGTGATACGGAACTGAAACGGCGTAATTTGTGGCTCGAAACACTTATTGGGGCACTGTATGTGCTTATTGCTATGGACATTGAACAGTGCTTTGTCAAGAGCGCCGGTTTAAAGTTCCCTCTGGAAAAAACCTTGTTCCAGAAGGAACAATTTAGAATCCGCCGTCATCATTCCATTTCCCAATAGAACAAGTATTGGATCAATCACGGAACCACAGAACAGGATGATTATATCCTTATCATTTCGAGTGATTGATGACCTTCCCGGGGGGGGTGCCGATCCGCTGCCGATATAAATAATTCGGTTTATCCCAATCCGAAACGCTCCCACTGCGTCTTTGCTTCAGCCTCTGCCGCCGCTGTTTCCTCATCGCTCCAGGGCTCGATCACAAGGCTCTCGGCTACCAACTGCCACACGTACCGCACCTCATAGTTGCAGTCCCGGTAGTGTTTTGGCAGCCTCTTCATCAACTGGTCATGGCAATTGGAGCATCCCACAACGACCACATCAGCGCCGCTGTTTTTGATCGATTTGTATTTTTCACGTCCATGCCAGGTAGATTCATCAGGATAGGGGCCCGGCCACATTCCACCGCCGGCTCCACAGCAGTGGGAATTGCCGCGGGTTGGTTCCATCTCGACGAAATTGTCCACACACTGGCTGATTATCCATCGAGGTTCGTCGTAGAAGCCTTTGCCGAAGTGGCGCTCCAGTTCCCTGCCGTGTTTACAGGAGTCATGCCAGGTGAAAGTCCTGCCGGCATTCAGGCTCTTGTCCAGCTTGATCCTGCCTGCCTGAATGAGTTCAACCAGGTATTCATAAAGGTAGACGTAGTTGATTTCGTTTGCCGGGTCCTGCCTGACGCACTCTTTCATGCCGACACGGCAGCCATACGATCCGCCGCCGCAATCCGGCATAATCATCCTCTTGATTCCGAAACTCCTGGCAAAGTTGATCTTCCGCTCGGCAAAGATCTTTACGAAATCGTAGTTGCCGGTAAAAAGCCCCCAATCCACCGATTCCCAGTTCTCGGACGGGATCGTCCAATTTTCTTTCGCGGCGTAGAAGATCTTCCACCACCATTTCATGTCTTCGTTGTCGGCAAAGACTTCCTTGGAGTTCGGAAAGAAGAGGATATCGGCCCCTTTCCTGTCAATCGGCACGTAAAATCCAGGGCAGGCCTCCTCGGCCAGTTCCTGTCCCATGTCGTTCATGAGAAAGAGGTAGTCCTCTTTGGGGATAGCCATATTGTTCCCGGTATTAAGACAGTTCTGCGCTCCTTTGTGCAAAATGCCGGGCACGCGGTCTCGCGGCCGCAGGGACTTCATATGCAGCATGATATATGGAATGTCTACTCCCATGGGGCACGCGTGAGCACACCGGCCGCATCCCGTGCAGACCCAGGGAAACTTCGATTGGACAACCTCTTCGACCATCCCGTAGTGGAGCATTCTCAAGACCTTTCTTATGTCCCATTCCTCCATGCCGGGCGTGTCGGTGATCGGACAACCGCTGGTGCACGCGCCGCAGGTAAGACAGCGCTCAAGGTTAAGTCCCGAGAGGTAAGTCCTGATCGATTCTTCGAGTTGATTCGGTATTAAAACAGCTTCCAAAATAACCCCCTTCAGTTCCCTGGATAGAATCTGTATTTGCGGGCAATCGCCCGGAAGATCCATTACCGGTATAAACAATTAGCAAGACGTGAGCCGATTCGCTTTGGTCCGCTTTCAGAAGCAGATACTCGAAGCACTTTACGGGACATGCCGGTACCGTTAAAAATCTCCTCTTGCCCTTTGCACCCGTATCCATCAGAATCTATAGGGCAGGACCTGCGGGTGGCTTACTGAAGACGATACGGGTTTCACTCTGAATTCTCATCTCAAAATGTGCTGCTCTCGCTCAATTTCAGCTTTTAGTGATTAACTTTCGAGATCGGGGAGTGTTCGGGGGTTTAAGCGGTTTCGGCAAGAAGATTTTGCGCCGGACTGTTAAAAATGTAAAAGCGTTAAATTTTAACAGGTGTTAAAAAGTTAACATGTTAAAAAGGCCGGGATCGGGCATAAATCTGGAAAAATACTGGAAAACGATCGTGAGCAGGATCAAGGATGGGGTCATGATCGTTGACACGGAAGGCTATATCGTATCGGTCAACCAGGCGATGGAAGTCATTACGGGCTATAGTCGCGATGAACTCATCGGGCAGAAATGCTCCATCCTCAACTGCAGCCTGTTCAATCTTGAGCGGGGACAGGGAGGGCAGCACTGGTGCGTGCTGTTCAGGACTGGAAACCTGGATTTGCGCCGCTGCACAATAATGAGAAAAGACGGATCTTTCGTTCAGATCCTGAAGAATGCCTCAAGGCTCGAGGACGAGCAGGGCAGGGTGATAGGCGGGGTTGAGACGATAACCGATATAACCGAGATTGTTCAAAAAGATAAGCTTGTCAGCGAATTTCACAGCAAACTTCAGCCTGAAGCATCTTTTCAGGGAATAATAGGCGCCTCTCCGGCCATGCTTCAGATCTTTGGGCTTATCAGAAATGCAGCCCGTTCGGACGCTCCCGTCCTTATCCTGGGCGAAAGCGGGACCGGCAAGGAACTGGTTTCCAAGGCCATTCACCGGCTGAGCGACCGCGCCAAGGGGCCTTTGGTCTCCGTGAATTGCGCGGCGCTTTCTGAATCGCTTCTGGAGAGCGAACTTTTCGGCCACGTGAAGGGAGCATATACGGGCGCCCACAACAGCAGGGCCGGAAGGTTCGAAATGGCTCAGGGCGGGGACATCTTTCTCGACGAAATAGGGGACCTTCCCTTATCCACACAGGTTAAGCTCTTGCGGGTCCTGGAAGAAAAGAAGATTGAGCGGGTGGGCGATTCCAGACCGGTCGACGTTAACGTGCGCATCATTTCAGCCACCAACAGGAATCTGATCGACCTGCTGGAAAAAGGGAGCTTCAGGAAAGATTTTTACTTTCGGATCAACGTCATTCCAATCAGTTTGCCGCCCCTTCGCGAAAGGGCTGGAGACGTACCGCTTCTCATCGATCATTTCTTCCAGCGATTGCGCCTGAAAACGGGAAAGGCGATCGAAGGAATAGACAGAAGCACCATGGAGATCCTAAAGGAGTATTCCTGGCCTGGAAACGTACGGGAGCTTAAAAGCGTTTTTGCTTTTATTTTCGCAACTTGCAATGAATCAGTCATCCAGCCGGTTCACCTTCCGCCGGACCTTCTGAAGCACAAAAGCCCCTCGGGCAGTCCAAGGACCCTGAAGAATTCAAGGCAGGAAATCAAAAAAAAGCAGCTCGTGAACGCGCTCGCCCAGACAAAGGGCAACAAATCCAAGGCGGCGGAAATCCTTGGGATAAGCCGGGTCACCGTATGGAACCGCCTGAAACGATATGGACTCGCTGAAGAATAGCCGCCGCCGTTCATCTTTTTCGATCCGAACCAGAAATCCACAAAATTTTTAAAGGCTTAGATCCTTAGTCCGCTTGGCGTCGGCCGACCTTCCCCATCCTGCCCGGCGCGAGGCAGGTCTTCCCTTGGTCTGCAACTTGCACTATGCTTAATGCAAAACCGGATAGTCAGTCCAACGGACCGTTTGACGCACAAAGCCCGAACGCGGGGGTGTGTCCAAAAAACTTAGGTATTCCGAAGTATTAGCTGGAGATTTCTCACAGGAAAGTATTTCTGCCGGGTTCTGAAGAAATGGGGACCTATCCGGGTGCGCATTTGCCGAAAGGCGGTTTTTGGGGCGTAAGTATAAGGAGACATTTTGATGAAGGTGAACTCGGAAAGTAAGCCCAAGACCGGTGCGGTAATGGTCGTGGGTGGCGGGATAGCCGGAGCGCAGGCCGCGCTCGATGCGGCTGAGCTGGGCTTCTACGTGTATCTGGTGGAAAAGGCGCCCTCTATCGGGGGGATCATGGCGCAACTGGACAAGACCTTTCCCACCAATGATTGCTCGATGTGCATTCTTTCCCCGAAGCTGGTCGAGTGCGGCCGGCATCTGAATATCCGGCTCCTGACCATGTCCGAAGTGGAGAAGGTGGAGGGGGAGGCCGGCGCATTCACTGTCACGGTGCGGGAACGGCCCAGGTTCGTGGACTTTGACAAATGTATCGCCTGTGGAATCTGTTCGGGGAAGTGCCCGCGCAAGGTCGAAAACGAGTTCAACTACGGTCTGGACAAGCGTAAAGCGGCCTACGTGATGTACCCTCAGGCGGTTCCCCTCAAGTACCTGATCGATGGAGAAAACTGCATCTATTTTCAAAAGGGCAAATGCCGCGCGTGTGAAAAATTCTGTCCGGCGGGGGCAATCGATCTTGGTCAAACCGAAAAAATGCACACCATCGATGTGGGAGCGATTATCCTGGCCCCCGGCTCCAAGCCTTTCGACCCCAGCCTGATGGACACCTACGGCTACGGCACGCTTCCAAACGTTGTGACCAGCATGGAATTCGAACGGATTCTGAGCGCCTCCGGGCCCTTTGAGGGACACCTCATTCGACCTTCCGACCGGAAAGAGTGCCGCAAGATCGCCTGGCTCCAGTGCGTGGGTTCCAGGGACATGCACGAGGGCAGCCATGAATACTGTTCCGGCGTGTGCTGCACCTATGCGATCAAGGAAGCGGTAATCGCCAGAGAACACGCGCCGGGGGGAATGGACGCAGCCATTTTCTACATGGATATGCGGACCTACGGGAAGGATTTCGAACGATATTACAACCGGGCCCGTGATGAAATGGGCGTACGATTCATTCGCTCTCGCGTTCACAGCGTAAGGCAGGCCGAGCCCGGTTCGGAAGACCTCAGGATAGATTATGTCGGCGATGACGGCAAACTGCAAAGCGAGGTATTCGACCTGATTGTGCTCTCCCAGGGGTTGGAAGCCTCACATGGGTTCAGCGACCTCTCGGAACGGCTCCGGATTGATCTGGATAAGTCGAGCTTCGCTCAAACCTCTTCCCTGGCGCCCGTGGAGACATCCAGGCCGGGGATTTTCGTGTGCGGTTGTTTCTCCGGCCCTAAAGACATTCCGTCTTCGGTCATTGAAGCATCGGCGGCCTCGGGCGCGTGCGCAGCTCTGCTCAGTTCCGCGCGCGGAACGCTCACCAACGAGAAGACCTATCCGCCGGAAAATCCCGTTTCCGATGCCGAACCACGGATCGGCGTCTTTGTATGCCATTGCGGCTTGAACATCGGCAGCGTGGTGGACGTCCCGGCGGTTCGCGACTATGCCCGCCGGTTGCCCGGCGTGGCTTACGTGGCGGATAATCTTTTCACGTGCAGCCAGGACACCCAGAAGCTCATCAAGGAGGCCATCCAGGAGCACGGGATCAATCGGGTGGTTGTCGCCGCCTGTACCCCTCGAACCCATGAGCCTCTTTTCCAGGAAACTATCCGAGAGGCGGGACTGAACTGGTACCTGTTCGAAATGGCGAACATCCGGGATCAGGATTCGTGGGTTCACCAGGCCGAACCGGAAAAGGCGACGCGAAAGGCCAAAGACCTCGTGCGCATGGCCGTGGCGAAAGCCTCGCTGCTCGAGCCGCTGGAGCGCATGAGGGCCGATCTCGAGCAAGCCGCCCTGGTCGTAGGCGGTGGGGTGGCAGGTATGAGCGCCGCTCTGAACCTGGCCGATCAGGGTCTCCGGACCTTTCTGGTTGAGGAAAGGGAAGAATTGGGGGGCAATGCGCTTAAAATTAAGCGAACCTGGAAAGGAGACGACGTTCAGGCTTTCGTCCAGGCGTTACGCGAGCGCGTTTCCACCCATGCCAACATAGAAGTCCTTCTCAACACGAAGATAATCAACGTCCAGGGGTTCGTAGGGCAGTTTTCCACCACGGTACTGGCGTCGGGGACAGAGAAGAAGCTCCTCCATGGGGTGACGATCCTTGCGTCCGGCGGAGAAGCGTTTACTCCCGATGAATACCTGTATGGGAGAAGCGATCGTGTTACCAGATGGCATGAACTGGAGGATCTCTTTGAGAAGGAGCCGGGGCGGCTGGAAGAAACAAACGCAGTGGCATTCATTCAGTGTGTCGGTTCAAGAGAGCCCAATCGTCCCTATTGTTCAAAAATTTGCTGCACCGGGTCGGTAAGTCAGGCAATCGAGCTCAAGACCCGAAAACCGGACCTCCAGGTCTACGTTCTCTACCGCGACCTGCGCACCTATGGCCTGAGGGAGGAACTCTATACTCGGGCGCGATCCATGGGGATCATTTTCATCAGATTCCCGCTCGACCAGAAGCCGGTTGTGGAGCCGGTCATGGACAACGGCTCGGAGAAGATCCTCATATCGGTGAAAGACCACATTCTGGACAGGACCGTTCAACTCAAGGTTGATTACCTCAATCTCGCCTCCGCTATTATCCCAAAGGGCGGGGGGGAACTTTCCAAACTCTTTAATGTGCCTTTAAACGAGGACGGGTTTTTCCTTGAGGCCCACATGAAGTTGCGTCCGGTGGAGTTTGCATCCGAAGGCGTCTTCGTTTGTGGACTCGCTCACTACCCGAAATCGATGGATGAATCGATCGCCCAGGCAAATGCAGCGGCGGCGAAGGCGGCGGTGGTTCTGTCCCGGCCGTTTATCGAGGTCGAGCCCGTGGTGTCGGTCATAAACCCGGACCTGTGTATCGGCTGCGGCCTGTGTGAAAAGGCTTGCCCGTTTGGAGCCATGAGAAGAGAGGAAATTACCGGGAAGGGCTACCGCGCGGAATCTGTTCCGGCCTCGTGCAAGGGCTGCGGCGTTTGTGCGGCGGCCTGCCCTCAAAAGGCGATAGACATAAAGCATTTCACGAATGAGCAATTGGTTGCCGCAATTCGTGCGGGCGGCGCCGAGGAATGAGATCTGTTTCGCATTGAGCCCGCAATTCAAGGAGTTAAGGAATGGACAGCGCCTTTGAGCCTAAGATGCTCGCGTTTCTCTGCAACTGGTGTTCATATGCCGGGGCCGATCTTGCCGGCGTATCACGATATCAATATCCGTCAACGGTCCGGGTGCTGAGGACGATGTGCTCCGGCCGCGTCGACCCGCTTCACATGATCGAAGGTTTGAAGAGCGGCTTCGACTCAGTGCTCGTATTCGGGTGACACCCCGGCGACTGCCATTACCTGGAAGGTAATTACTACGCTGGGATGAGAGTCGAAGTGGTGCGGCAACTGCTGGATCTGTCGGGCATCGGCGCGGATCGGGTCCAGATCCGCTGGGTCAGCGCGGCGGAAGGACAACTGTTTGCGGACAGCGTGACGCAACTGAGTCGGGTTACGGAGAAATGCGGTCCTTTCGTGCTGGAAGAGTTTCAGTCGAAAGTGGACGTCGTAGAAAGCGTTTTGAACTCGCCTCGTCTGAGATGGCTGATCGGTATGAACAGACAGCTCACCCAGCGCGAGAATGTTTTCCATCAAAAAATCAGTAAAGACAGATTCAAGCAATTAATCGAGGGTATCGCGCAGGACGAATACGAGAAGGCGCTTATCCTTGCAGCTTTGGAAAAAGGGCCTCTGTCAGTGCGTCAAATAGCCGCCGCCAGCGGGCTGCCTGTCTACACGGTTTCCATCCGTCTGGGAGAGTTGGAGAAGTGCGGCCTGGCCGATCTTCAGGGGTTCGAGGGTACGACCCCCCGGTTTCTGAAAGTTGCCGCCTAGCAACAAACAAGAGCGGGCGTTGCGGGAGCGGCGCTCACTCCCCGGTGGTTTTGAAGTGAAAGGGTTTTGATATGAGTGGAGTGCGTAATTCTGAAAAACTCGGTGCTGTCATGGTGCTTGGCGCCGGAATTGCCGGGATGCAATCCGCGTTGGACCTGGCCGATTCAGGCTATTTTGTCTATTTGGTGGATAACTCTCCATGTGTGGGAGGGTTGATGGCCCAACTGGACAAGACGTTCCCGACCAACGACTGCACGATGTGAATTATCTCGCCCAAGCTGGTCGAGGTCGGCCGCCATTTGAACATAGAGATAATACCGAATAGTGAACTTGAATCGCTTGAAGGCGAGGCCGGGCACTTTACCGCCTCGCTTTTGAACCGCCCGCGCTTTATCGACCCCGATAGATGCACGGGTTGTGGTCAGTGCGCGCAATCTTGTCCTCTGTCGACAGCCAATGAGTTCAATTGTGGGCTTGACAGCAGGGCAGCGCCCTCAATCCGCTACGCCCAGGCGGTCCCGCAGGTCTACAGCATCGACACGAACGTTTGTGTCGGGTGCGGATTGTGCGAGACTGTATGTCTTGCCAATGCGATCCGATATGCCGATGAGCCCCGCAGGACGCAACTCGATATTGGAGCGGTGGTCCTGGCGACAGGGACCGAGGTTTTCGATCCCTCGAAGCTGGATACTTATTCCTATGCGAACCTTCCCAACGTTGTCACCAGTCTGGAGTTCGAACGGATCCTCAGCGCCTCCGGCCCATACAGGGGGCGTCTGATGCGGCCTTACGACCGCGAGGAGCCGAAAAAGATCGCATGGCTCCAGTGCGTTGGGTCGAGGGACCTGAACAAAGCCGACAGGCCCTACTGTTCCTCCGTCTGCTGCATGTATGCCATCAAGGAAGCGGTCATCGCCATGGAACATGCTCACGGCTCCCTGGACACCGCCATCTTCTACATGGATATCCGTTCCCACGGGAAGGATTTCGAGCGTTACTACGAACGGGCTCGCGACCATGGCGTGCGATTCGTCCGCTCGCGGGTGCATTCGATCACGCCCACAGCGGAAGGCGGCCTGGAATTGTCATACGTCGATGGGAGCGGCCGGCAGGTAAACGAACCATTCGACATGGTGGTCCTGTCCGTCGGTTTGCAGCCGCCGGGAGAAACGAAAGAGCTGGCCAGGCGCCTCAAGATCGACCTGGATCTCCATGGATACGTCAAAACCGGCAGCTTTCGCCCGACAGCCGCATCACGGCCTGGAGTGTACGTGTGCGGTGCGGTCGAGGGTCCGAAGGACATACCGCAGTCGGTCATTGAGGCATCCGCGGCCGCTGCGGCAACCGGTACGCTTCTCCACGATGAACGCTGGACTCAAACCAATGAGAAGAAGGTCCCCGTCGAAACCAACGTTGTTGGAGAGCCGCCCAGGATCGGTATCTTCGTGTGCAATTGCGGAATAAACATCGCCGGTGTGGTGAACGTCCCGGAGGTGCGCGACTACGCGCGGACTCTGCCTTACGTGGTCTATGTCGAGGACAACCTCTACACATGTTCCCAGGACACCCAGGTCAAAATGGCCGAGGTCATCCGGGAGCAAGGGATAAACAGGGTTATCGTCGCCTCCTGTAGTCCGAGGACTCACGAGGCGCTCTTCCAGGAAACGCTGATCGATGCGGGACTGAATAAGTACCTGTTTGAGATGGCCAATATCCGAAACCAGGATTCCTGGGTTCATACGAACAATCCCGAAGCCGCGACTACGAAGGCCAAGACGCTGGTGCGTATGGCCGTGGCAAAGGCGGCATTGCTCGAGCCTCTTCGAGAGACTGAACTGGAAATCATTCCGGTAACGCTGGTCGTAGGCGGCGGGGTAGCGGGAATGACCGCGGCCAAGGCCCTGGCCGACCAGGGTTTCCAGGTGCACCTGGTTGAGACGAGCCCGGAACTCGGCGGTAATGCGAGATCACTTTACAAAACGTGGAGAGGCGAGTTCGTGGCCGAGTTTGTGGAAGAGTTGGCGGCGAACGTGGAAGGGCATCCATCGATCTCGGTCTACAAATCCGCCGAATTGGCGAGCGTTCAGGGCTTTGTCGGCAATTTCGTCTCGGAGTTGAAGACAGCGGACGGAAGCAAGGTGGAAATTCATCACGGGATCGCCATTCTGGCTACCGGCGGTCAGGAATACAAGCCTGCCGAATATCTGTACGGCCAGGACCCGCGGGTCCTGACGCATCTTGAACTGGATGCGAAAATCATGGCCGGCGATATTCCCTCGAATAAATCCGGCGCGGCGGTGTTCATCCAATGCGTCGGGTCACGCGAACCGATCCACCCTTATTGCAGCCGCGTATGCTGCACGCACACCATGGAAAGCGCGCTTCATCTCAGGCGGACCAATCCGGATATGACCGTCTATGTCTTGTACCGGGACATAAGGACTTACGGCGAACGGGAAGACCTTTACACCCAGGCCCGAAGGGAAGGGGTAATCTTTGTTCGCTATGAGGAACAGGACAAGCCGAAGGTAAACACAGTCAACGGCAAACTCGAAGTCAGCGTGACCGAGCCCATTTTGGATCGGCCCGTCTTGATTGAAGCGGATCTTCTCGTCCTGGCAAGCGCGATCGCGCCTTCCGCGAATTCGGCGCTGGGGCAGTTTTTCAAGGTCCCGGTCAATGAAGACGGTTTCTTTGTCGAAGCGCATCCGAAGCTGCGCCCGGTGGACTTTGCAACCGAGGGCGTCTTTGTCTGCGGAATGGCGCACAGCCCGAAATCCCTGGACGAAAGCATCTCACAGGCCCTGGCGGCGGCTTCGCGCGCCACATGTCTTCTTTCCAAGGACAAAATCTCGGTCAGCGGAAACGTGGCCGAAACCAATCAGGCCCTGTGCAGTGCTTGCGGCACCTGTGTCAGCATCTGTCCGTACTCCGCCCCCGGGTTCAACGAGAAAGGCAAAGCCCAGATCAACCCCGGGCTTTGCAAGGGATGCGGCCTTTGTGCGGCATCGTGCCGTTCAGGCGCGATCCGGCTCCTTGGATTTGATGACGCGCAGATCTTTGCGATGATCGATACGGTATAAATGGGTCCTGATCCAGGTCTCAGTGAGAAGGCGCCGGCGAAATCCGGCGCCGGCATTTTTTTTTTGAGGAAGAAACCCCGAAAAGAAAGACCCGACCCACCCTCCATTTTCGGACCGATCCATGGAATGTATGTGTCAATCTCCGCTGTCCCCGCCGACCGCCGCAATAGAGCAAATCCATGCGCTGCATTTCCTGGAACCGAGATTGGTATCGAACTTTGCCTCGCGAATGTAGTTGATTTGCCAGCCATGCCCGAAACTTTCCCGGATCTCGGAGCGGGTCACGCGTCTTGGACCCCAGGAGCCGGGTTCGTGTTCGCTGAAGCATATCATGAAGTAGGTTCCCCCGGGGTTAAGCGCGGCGGCAAGGTTCTCTACAAAGACGGGACGCTTCTTGTCCGGCAGAACATGGAAAAATCCCGAGTCGATAATCGTATTGAACTCTCTGTCCAGCCCTTTAATCCCTAAAGCATCCCAGATCATGAACGAGACACCCATCGAGCGCTCAAAGGCTTTTCTTCGGGCCTTTTCCACCGCCTCGGCCACAATGTCTACTCCGACCACTTCGAAGCCAAGTTCTGCAAGATAGAGGGCATTTTCACCCGTCCCGCAGCCAACATCGAGCACCGGGGATCTTATTTCACCATTTTCGGCAAGACGCGCAATCTCGCTCTGAGGTCCGTCTATTTCCCACGGCGGAACACCTTTATACATTTCCTCAAACACTTTTGTTCCCATTTAAGTCCTCTTCATCCAAATAAGCAGCGCCTCCGTTTATCCCACGCCTCGTGAATTCCGCCGGTTTGCGATCCGGCCGCGGCCCGCTCTTTACGGCGGCCGGAATAAAGTTGCCGGAAATATTATCCGACGGGCGCCCCGCGGTCATATCTTAAATAAAGCACTGTCGGGGCGGTATGCTCGAAATTAAATGGCCGGTTCCCCGGACTTCAAGGGGCTACGGAATTTTTTTGCCAATAACAAGCTCTTCAGGTGAGCGCCAACGGGCAGGGAACTTGCCCCATGAGCGCTCAAAAAAGCCGGCAAGTCATTGAATTGATTGATCGTATTATTCCATGTCATCATCGCGCCACAGGTCCCCGGGGCGGGAGCCTTTAGTTCAATGTGAAAACCCACGCCCTGTGGGCGTGGTGATGTGGACTGGCTAGGCCGGTCCCGAATGGGCTTGGCCTTAAGGCCGCTCACTGCTATCTCCTATCTCGAGTTGTGCCGCAACGT
>Ga0326728_10002072_pt1 | contig 68156 bp, 50 predicted proteins | sample MB3enrmetagenome_FD_207602 | JGI IMG/M metagenome (GOLD analysis project Ga0326728, IMG submission 207602) | Lab enriched peat soil microbial communities from McLean, Ithaca, NY, United States - MB31MN | ecosystem: Environmental > Terrestrial > Soil > Wetlands > Peat | place: USA: New York... | reverse complement strand
AGCGCCACGCCACGTCAATTCGAGCAGGCAGCCGCGCGACTCCTTTGCGGGACCGGATACGGTGCCGCTTGCAATTAGATCTCCGGGGCAAAGGTTGCAGCCGTTGCTGGCGTGATGGGTTATTAACTGAGCCAGCGTCCAATAGAGATCCTTAAGATTGCTGCGGCTCAATAACGCCGGTTCAATGCCCGAAAACCGCATCTGCTCTGAAGATAAGCGCACTTCCAGGTTAAGATCGACTCCGCCGTTTTGGCGGTCTTCGGCCGACGATAAGTAAGGCAGCGGCGCGGGATCTTCCGAAGAACGAGACAATGCTTGAACGCGATAAGGGACGAGGGCTTCCAGGGTAACGACCCAGGGCGACATGGTTGTGGCAAAGCTCTTGGCCAAAAAAGGCCCGAGCGGCTGGTATTCCCATTTCTGTATATCACGCGCCGACCAATCGTTGATTAGGCACAATCCAAAAATATGCGACTCTGCTTCTGTGATCGGGATCGGCTTTCCAAGCGCATTCCCGGCACCCACGAACGCGCCCACTTCCAATTCGTAATCCAACATCCGGCTCGGTCCAAAAGTCGGAGTTGAATTTGCTCCTTCCGTTTGCCCGCAGGGGCGACGCACAGCCGTACCGCTGACCACGACAGAGGACGCGCGGCCGTGATAACCGACCGGCACGTATTTATAATTCGGGAGCAATGGATTCTCCGGACGGAACAGGCTGCCGACATTTCGCGCGTGGTGGATCGATGCATAAAAATCGGTGTAGTTTCCTATCCGAACCGGCATCATCATGGAGGCATTTGCCATCGGCGCAAGCGCTGCTTCGATTTGAGATTCCTTCCGAAAATCATTCCCATCCGCTCTCAACAAAAGACTGATTCGGTTGCGCAACGCAGACCAGAGCTCCGGGTGAAGGGCCATCAGGGCATTCAGCGAATCGCTTGCACTCGCAGATATCAAAGGTTGCGGAAGTTCATCGAGCAAGCCGCGTTTCGCGCACTCGAAAAGATCCAGAATGCTATCTCCTATAGCGATGCCGATATGGAGCTGAGAACATTTTCGCAAGGCAAAAACTCCAAAAGGCAGATTCTGAATCGGGAAATCCGTCCGCGGGTCATGGGCGGCCGGGATGCGGCATTTCAGTGACGGGTCGTGTGTGTCGTTCAGTGAATGGGTCATAGCACCCCGAGGGCTTTCATTTCAGAGATCGGTCCCTGGAAGGAGCAGGAACCGAAAGAGAAAAAAAGGCGATTGCGCACTTCGCGCAGCAACTTGTTATCAAGCCGGCGGCCGCGCCAGATCATCCCTCTCTCTTCAAACTTGAAGGATTCGATGGAGTTCTCCTCCAGGATGGCCTCTATTATCCCGGCATCAGCACCGGCATAGGCAAAAGCAGAAGCGGCAAGGAGGTTCAAGAATCCATGCATCATTGCTGAAGGACTTTGGGGCTCATCGGTGAGCGGATGAAGCGAGTGCAGCGCGTGATGCAATCCAGCAGTGGCTTTGAACGGGGTTTGAGCTTTAACACAGTCGAGAATAAATCGCGCCAATTGAGCGGTCGAAGGGAACATTTCGGGCGTGACGCCTCCGGTTCGCACTTTGGCTCGTCCGTCGCCCCGGGCGAGTGCCACGAGCAAAGGACGGGGACTGTCTGCAATAGGAATTTCGGAAAAGATTCGGAAGCGATTGGGAAAAAGCTTTCGGGCCTGATTAATCTCCTCCACGCTTTGAGTTTTCATTTCGACCGAGTCGATTACAAATGATGCGTGGCGGCGGTTGAAATCGGCCAATAGTTCGAGATCGGATTTCGGATCGGCGCCCGCCAGCGCGCTCAGATGCCAATTCTGCGGCAACTCGGCAAAACAGGATAGCATTTCTGGGAGACGGGATATGGGAACGATGAAGCGGCCAAGCGCCCATGACCATTCTCCGGCTTCGTATTGCGCATAATTTCGAATGGCCTCGGCCATTTCAAGCCCCGCGGGTGGAAACAAGCCCGCGTAATCAATGACAGAATTCATCAGCAGCCGAATAGAGGTCAATCCTTTTTCCCTTCCTGCCAGGAGAAACAATATGCCTTGTCTTCGATCGCAAGCGCTTGTTTGCTGACTTTAAGCGGGCGAAATGTGTCGAGCATAACCGCGAGTTCTCTAGTGGAGGATTTGCCTATCGACTCCTCGGTCCGACCTGGCTGCGGACCATGCGGGAGGCCGCTTGGATGCAGCGTGATGGAGCCGTACTCTACACCTTTACGGCTCATGAATTCGGCATTGGCATAATAAATAACCTCGTCAGACATCACATTGGAGTGGTTGTAAGGCGCAGGAATAGCATTCGGATCGAAATCATATGGACGCGGGCAGAAAGAACAAATGACAAATCCGTCCCCTTCGAATGTCTGATGCACCGGCGGCGGCAGGTGGAAACGGCCAACCCGAGGTTCGAAATCCTCAATGTTAAGGGCCCAGGGATAATAGTAGCCATCCCAGCCAACCACGTCGAACGGGTGGTGATCCAGAATCACTTCGGTAATCTGATGATGAGCTTTCACCAGAAGTACAAATTCTCCTTTTTCATCATGGACAGGCAAGAAGGCCGGCGCGCGGATGTCCCGTTCGGTAAACGGACTGATTTCGAGCAACTGCCCGTACTCATTGCGGTAGCGTGCGGGAGTGCGCAGCTGGCCGGCGCTTTCAATGACCAGGAAGCGAATGGTGCCGGAATCGAAGCGATAGCGATGCAGAATTCCCCTGGGAATGACAAGGTAGTCGTTCGATCTGAAAGCGAGCTCTCCCATTTGCGATTCCAGAATTCCTTTCCCTTCCGATACAAAAATCACTTCGTCCCCCTGTGCGTTGCGATAGAAAAATTCGTCGGGCCGCTCAGAACAAACCATCGATAGCGCCACATCCTGATTGAACAATAGGGGAGTCCGGTTGAGCGTTGGGCTCGCGGCCGTATGCAGCTGATGCGTTCTGAAATGCCGCAGCCGCAGTGTGGAATCTGCGTCCATGTCCCAGGCAAGCTCCTGGCGCTGTTTGACTTGAAGCACCGAGGTCGGCCGCTGCAGGTGGTACAGCAAAGAGGAGAGTCCGGAGAAGCCATGGCTTCCCAGCAATTCTTCCCAATAAAGCGATCCTTCGCCGCTTCGGAAAACACTGTGGCGTTTGCGCGGGATTTTTCCCATTTTCTGGTAGTTCGGCATTTGTCCCACCCCGATATGATTGCGACCGCGAAGATTTGAGTCATGGAGTTATTTACTCCAGCACTCAAATTTACAAATTGCCGCGGCGGGCTTGTTCGCGCTCGATGGCTTCGAACAAAGCTTTGAAATTTCCCTTCCCGAATCCCCGGCTGCCATTGCGCTGAATGATCTCGAAGAAAAGGGTAGGGCGGTCGGCGACCGGCTCTGTAAAAATCTGCAGCAAATAGCCCTCCTGATCTCGATCGACAAGAATTCCTAGGCTGCGGATATCCTCGGTATTTTCTCCGATTGTTCCCACTCGCTCCGGTAGCGCTTCATAGTAGCTGTCGGGCGGCTTCAAAAAAGAGACACCGCTTGATCTCATGGTGTCGACCGATTTGACAATGTCTTGCGTCAGCAGCGCGATGTGCTGCACTCCCGGACCTTGATAAAAATCAAGATATTCCTGGATTTGGCTTTTTCTGCGCCCCTGAGCCGGCTCATTGATCGGCATTTTGAGCGCTGCGGAATCGCTTGCCATCACGATGCTCATCAGCGCGCTATATTCGGTGTTGATGTCTTTGTCGTCAAAAGTCATGTATCGGTGGAAACCGAGCACGTGGGCATACCACTCTGCCCAGGCATTCATCTTGCCCAGTTCGACATTTCCGACTATGTGGTCTACAAGGAGAATTCCCGCGTTTTTTTCTTGCACGACCGTGGGTACGTAGCCAGGCATAAAGGGGCCTTCATACCCGCGATTGGAAATGAATGAATGGATGGTGTCACCGTAGGTCCGGATTGCTGCGTGTCGCACCTCTCCGTGATTGTCGGACAGCGTTTGCGGCCGGATCACCATCTGCGCGCCCGCAGCCATCGCCAGCTTAAACGAAAGGTCGGCATCTTCAACTTCAAAAGCAATGTCGCGCACGCCGTCTCCATGCTTCCTGATGTGTTCGCTCATAGCTCCTTCTGCCACCAGCGGCGTCGAAAATACAAATCTGGCGTCGCCCTGTTTCACCATATAGGACGTAGACTCGCGCAGTCCTGTTTCCAGGCCGGCGTAAGCCGCGAGGGAGAAACCGAACGCATGGCGGTAAAAAAAGGATGCCTGCTTGGCGTTCCCAACCAGGAATTCGATATGATGCAGCCTCTTAAGTTTCAGAGGATTCTGTCCCATGCCAACGACCCCTTTCCTTATGCTGCCCGGGAGCAATCTGCTGGATGGCCTCGACCGCCTCCGGGTTTTCCAGAGCAGAGATATTGCCCAAGTCGAGATTTAGATAGGCACTGCGTATCACGCGGCGCATGATCTTGGCATTCCGAGTACGCGGCAATGCCGAGACAATAAAAATCTTTTCCGGGCATAACGTCTTGCCGAGTTGTTTCGCTACTAATTGCCGCAATTTAGCGCAGAGCGCGGAATCGTCTTGGGCGCCTCGAGCCGGCACACAAAAAGCGACAGCCACGCTCCCCTTGAGATCATCAGGAATGCCCACTACGGCCGCCTCGGCGATATCAGGATGGGACACAAGGATCGATTCAATTTCTGCGGGGCTAATGCGTTTGCCGGCCACTTTGATTGTGTCGTCGCTTCGCCCCAAGATGTACCAGTGACCGTCATCGTCTATCTGCGCCCAATCCCCGTGACGCCAGACGCCGGGCCAACGCGACCAGTAGGTCTGGATGTAATGCTCGGGATCATTCCAGAATCCACGCGCCATCCCGATCCAGGGCTGACGGATGATCAATTCGCCCACGCCCTTTCTGAGAGTGCATCCGTTTTCATCGACGACGTCAGCCGCAATGCCGGGGCAAGGCCCGCTGAAGGAGCAAGCCTTGATGGGAGTCAGCGGATTGCCCATCAGGATCCCGCCCGAAATCTCTGTGCCGCCCGAGTAGTTGATGATCGGCAGCCTTTCCCCGCCGACCTTTTCAAAGAGCCACCACCACGGGTCCGGATTCCATGGCTCACCTGTGGACGCTAATATTCTCAAGGGCGAGAGGTCAAATTTCAGCCGCGGCGCACCTTCCTGTGAAGACATGGCTCGAACAAGAGTTGGCGATAGCCCAAGGATGCTGACGCGGTTGCGGGCGCAAACGTCCCATAGCCGATCGCGATGGGGGTAGTCAGGAGCGCCATCGTATAAGACAATGGTTGCTCCCAGAAGCGTGGCGCCGTAGATGAGCCATGGTCCCATCATCCAGCCGATATCGGTAACCCAGACGATGCGATCCTCCGGGCCGACGTCAGTGCCGAATGCCATGTCCTGGGCTGCCTTTATTGGGAATCCACAGTGAGAATGGACGATGCCTTTGGGACGGCCTGTAGTGCCGGAGCTGAAGAGAACAATCAGGGGGTCCTCGGCGTCAGTGGCTTCGGCGTAGCCGGCCCCAGGACCTGATGCGCGCGCCAACCGGAGGAGCTCACTCCACGTTATGTCCCGGCCGGGACGCTTGTCAATGCTTATGCCCGTGCGCTCGACAATTATAACTTTGGTTGTCTTTATGCAATTTTCAACCGCCCCTGCCGCGGTTGCGTAAGCTGTAATGGCTCTCCCATGCCGGGGGAAAGAATCACAGGTAAAGAGAGCCTTTGCACCTGTATCGCGAAGCCTGGACTCGATTGCAGCCGGTCCATAGCCGGAGAATAACGGGAGCGCAATAGCGCCGATTCGAGCTATGGCAAGGAGCGCGACCACAGTTTCCGGCATCATCGGCAAATGCAGTCCTATTGCATCGCCGCGCCCCAGACCTAAAGCGCGCAAGCCTGCCGCGCAGGTTTCGACCATTTCAAAAAGCTCGGCATAGGGAAGGATCCGCGATGATCCCTCTTCGCCTTCCCAGATAACGGCGGGAGCATCCGAGCGGGGCGAGTCGAGATGTCGATCCAGGCAGCTACGGGAAATGTTCAGCTTTCCTCCGACGCACCATTGCGCCCAAGCGAGTCCTCGGGAGAGATCAAGAATCTGGTTATATGGTTTGTCGAATTCAATGCTCAGAAAATCGATAACCTGGCTGGTAAAACGAGGAATATCATTAATGGAATATCGATAAAGATCATCGTAGGAATCGATGCCGCAAAATTTGAGGAAACTCGCAAGTCGCGATCGCGCACGTGCAACGCTATCAGGCTGCCAGGCGAATTTTCCCGCATCAATTGCGTTTCTGGTCATATTTCCCGCTGGGGGAGCGACCGGGGGGCTATCAATATAATGTTAACTCCGTGCAGGCCAACCGCAAAGCTGCAGCTTCGGCTATTTTGCCGATAGGAACAACGTTTTCAATACGGGTGGAATTTTGGAATGATCGCCACCAATTTTTCGACTTCCCTGGATTTACGTTCCAGACCAGTATAACCATTCCGTAAAAGGGAGTCTTTTTTATATTTCCTAGCGACGTGATAGAACAATCGGAATAGGATATGCACTATTATAAATGTGTTGGGGAAGGGAGACTCCCTGTGAATTCAATCAATAAATTTGCTGTTTTCACTGCACTGGCTTTGATGGTTGCCGCCTTTCTGCCGGCAGCGCAGGTGGCCAGAAGATCATTGACACGACGCTCCGGCTGACGGAGTTCTGACTCCGGAAGCAAAGGCCCGGTCATGGGCAGTGAGTAGTCGGCCTCCAGCAGCCATTAGATGCGGGCGGCCCTGTCGTCAATGGTTGCGGTGTGTTCTGGCTCGTCATCGTTCTCATGTATGCCTTGACATGCGATGCGGCTGCGCCGGATCCGGTTTGTTCGTGATTGAGCGGGAGGGAAGGCCTGAAGTCGGATTCCGTCAGGCACATGCACTTCGAGCGGTTGGACAGCCGGATCACTTGACAAAATCGATAGGCTGCGGACAAGCGTAGCCGCCGGCGTTGTAATCGTAGACCATCCTCCCACCGTAGTCCGCACCAAGCGACATGACGCACACTAATGCAAGGAACATCAGGAGAAAAAATACCCTTCCTTTGCGAGGGAAGGGCCTAGTGAATGTCGCCCAGATCGTCAGTCCCCAGCTCAAGCCTGTGGCCATGAGCATCATTTCCTTGTGCCTGATCAGTAGATTCTCGCGGACCGAACGGGAGATCATGACGCCGTGTTCGGCGAACAGCCCTGTGCCCACAGCAACGGCCGCCGATATTGCCCCCAGGACCAACATCGCAAAGGCGGGTTGGGCAAGCGCATCCCGCCGGAAGACCCAGGCAAGGACGAAAAGAAATGCGCTACCGCATAGAAGGGCAATCGGGAAGTGAATCACAAGGGGATGGATATTTTGCAGATGTCCTACCCCTGGCATCAGTGTCGACAGCATGGTTTATTTGATTGACTCAACCGTCAAAAACTGAGTCCCGCCGGTGGTGTAGACTTTTCCTGTGACCGTCACTTTGTGCGCCATATTGTCGATGACGGACTGCGGCAGTGGGCTGTCGTTTTTGCTGGGCAGCAGGACATACACTTTGCCCGTTCCATCCTCCAGAATTCCTGCCGGTATGCCCTTCTTAACGCACGAGATCGCGCACTGCCGGTGACTCTCTCCCTTGGCTCCCATGGAAGCATAGCAAAACGTCTCGATCAACTCCCCCGTAATGGAGGCCGATTGAGCGGCATAAGGCACAGCGGTAATCACGAGGAAAACCGCAAGAACAATGAGACCCGATCTAACTGCAAGTTTTTTCATGGCGAACATCGTTCCTTCATAGATTTTTTCTTAGAGGGATATAACTCTCTGTTTTCAAGGATAGCTGAAAGCCCATAGGCAGTCTAGGCCAGATGGGGTTCAGGGGATGAGACGGCGCTTCAATACGGCATTCTCTTGTGCATGATGATCATGGAAATTGTGCACACGGTAACCAGATCCGCTTGAGTCACATGTCCTGGTTGCGGCACCCTTCCTCATCATTGGCGTGATCGCCGCGATTGGTCGCATGATTGAGGGCGACATAAATGATGCAACAGGCTTCATGCCCGCGGCCCGTTCAAGCGGCTGGGATAGTGGATGCAGCGGTTGCAGTATTTAGGTATTTCTCAGGATTGTTATCACAACCGTGAGTGCGAGTATCCAACTGGCAAATCCTGAGCCCTTTCAATCGTTGTTCATGGGGTTGGCATTGCTGGCGACGATCGTCATTGCGAAGGCATTTACGCTATGGATCCCGCGGGGCAGTGATATCGTCAAACCATCCAAGGAAGCGCTGCTCACAGCGCAGGGAGCTTTTTTGTTTGGCGGGTCAAGAAACTCGGAATTGCAATAGTCTTTTTATTTCATCAGAGCCGGCGGCGGTCCCGATGGGGAAAACCCTTGATGGATGCGATCATTCCGGCAGCAGGAAGAGATTGACACCGCTCCTGCGGTACCGCTGGTTCGCCATCAAGAGGTCCAGGGCGAGCGTAGCCAGATCATCCGCAAAAGCCTCCGCCTCTGGATTACTCTCCTGATAGAACAGTTTTAAGTAGGTTTTGCACTGGCTGCAAGCTTCGGCCTTAGTTCCGTTCGTATCCCCGTCAATGGTGAAGTAGGAAATGCTCGCAGTCGATCCGCAATTTGCGCAGGTCAAGCGTGGGACATACCAGAGTGTGGCGCAGAGCGAGCAACATAGGTAACGCAATTTTCGGCCGCTCAGCACTACGCCGGCGACCGGCGGAGAAGCGCATATGGGGCAGCCGCCTGCGGATTGTTCCGTCACCCCGGGTTGGACCATGGAGGCCAATCGCGTCCAGTAAACCTGGAGCGCTGCTGAAAGAAAGGGGGATGTTGCACGATCGATTCCATCGACGTTTCCGCTCAGTATCGAACGGGCTAAATCTTCCAGCTCGGCAGGATGCACTTCCCGCAGGCGGGAGAGGGTGACATGCGATGGCACGGGCAGCGGAACCAGCAGCATCTCCGAAACGATAACATCTAAAGCTTTCTGCCAGGCTCCTCTACGGCTGCTTTCGCAAAGGTCAAATGGTGGAGACGACATGGAAGCCGGCCAGCTTCCCGAGGAAGGTGCCTGCGAAGCCGCGAGCTGTGCTTCCGCTAGCCTGGCCATGGCCTCGAGGTAGGCGCCGAGGGGGTGACCGGGAGCAAGGAATCGCAGACGGGCGGAGCGCTTTTCAAAGATCCGGGCTGGCACGGGAAGGATTAACGGGACTGTCTCTTCAGACAGGCCTTTGAGGTCGGCTAATGATGCTGGGCTCATCAATTGGCCCCCGTTACTTCACGGTACCACGCGGGGTGGTGGAACTCTGCCCACGGGCGCGTGACTGTACCTCGGACCATGGCCTGGATTGAACCGCGCGTCCAGTAGGCGGCATACCAGTGAATTCCGATACCTACAAACATCACGAAGGCAAAGGACGCGTGCAGCAGCCCGGCGAAACGCCGCAAAGTTGCCGGAAAAATGGGCGCGAACCATGGTTGCCAGATAACAATCCCCGTAAAGAAAAGGAGCGCAATAATGGGAACCATCGACCAGAACATGAGCTTCTGGCCGGCATTGTATTTGCCAGTGTCTCCCGGATGACACTCCTTGCGCATGTAGGCAAACATGCTCTTTACCCAGCTGCTGTCCGCCGGCCGCCAGCGGTTGTCATTCCACACTTTGGCAGCGTACGGGTAAAAAAGCAGCGTTAGCGCCACACCCGCTATCGGGTGCAGAAAACGCATGAACTGGCCGTTGCCGAAAAGGTGGGAAAGCCAGAAAAAGAAAGGATGGAACATTGCTAGCCCCGAGAGGAACAGAAAGACATAGACGATGGCCACTGCCCAGTGGGTGACGCGCTCGCCAACCGGGTGGCGCAAGATCCGATTGTCCGTGTTGCTCGCCATGGTCAGCTCTCCTCCCTATCTTTAGTTTCGGGCACTTGAAGCGGACCGTGCCTCATGTAATGCAGAACACCCGCCGCCAATACAGCGAACATGGTGAAAACTCCCAATCCACGCGCATAGTTGCTGCGCCACAGGCGAACGACAGGGCTGACCGACGGATTTCTCGGCAACCCGTAAGCTTGGGGCCGGTCACCGTGCGGAAGCACAAAAAACACGTGCGTTCCGCGGACGCCCTGTGGATCGTATACCGCCGCATGATCAAAACCGCGTTCATTCAAATCCTCCAAGCGGTGGTGGGCCTGTGCCAACATGTCCTCTTTGGAGCCGAAGGAAAGTGCCTGTGTCGGGCAGGCCTTGATGCAGGCAGGTTCAAGCCCGACGGCAATGCGGTCCGAACACAGGGTGCATTTGTAGACCCTGGAATCCGCTTTTCGGAGGCGTGGAATATTGAATGGGCAGCCTGAAATGCAGTCGCCGCAACCGATGCAGTTCTCCTCCTCAAAATCCACGATGCCGTTCCTGTGCTGGACGATGGCTCCGGGCGCCGGGCACGCACGGAGGCATCCAGGATCAGAACAATGAAGGCATCCATCCTTCAGGATCAGCCACCGCAAAGAGCCGTCGATTTCCACTTCATTAAATCGCATCAGGCACCAGGTCTGATCATCCAAATCGGGAGGATTGGTGTAAGAATTAGTGAGGGTGCCCACAGGGGCGCGCAGATCGTTCCACTCCATGCAGGCCGACTGACAGGCTTTGCAACCTATGCAACGGGATACGTCGATCAGTTTCCCCACTTCCAGAGTTTTGCGGGCCGAGGGTGGGGCGGCCATCGAGGCAGAACGTTTCCAAATATCCGTTTGCTGCGTCATGGGGTCCTCCTAGGCCTTTCGAACATCCACCAGGAACGCTTTGAATTCAGGCGTCTGGACGTTTGCGTCCCCAACAAAGGGGGTCAAGGCATTAATTAGATAACCGGGTCTTGTCAGCCCGCGGAAACCCCAGTGAATTGGGATGCCGACCGTGTGGATTTCTTTGCCTTCTATCATCAAAGGGCTTATGCGCTTGGTGACGAGCGCCTTTACGCGGATTTCGCTACGTTTTGATCTCACCACGATCCGATCACCATTTTTGATGCCGCGCAGTTGGGCCAGAGACTCGCCGATTTCGACGAATTGCTCAGGCTGCAGCGTGGAAGGAATCACGGCATGCTTGGTCCAGAAGTGAAAATGCTCGGTCAGGCGGTATGAAGTTGCGACGAATGGGAATTCCTTGGCTGTTCCCATTCGGGCCAGATCATCTTGGAAGACGCGCACAGCCGGATTCGAAAGGGCCTTTGGAGAAAGTGGGTTTTTCTCGAGCGGAGTTTCGAAGGGTTCATAATGGGTAGGGAATGGACCGTCCACAAGACTTGCGAGAGCAAAGAGGCGTCCGGCACCATCCGGGTTCATGATGAAAGGATTCATGCCGTCCTGCGGCGGTGAAACAGGGTTGAAATCTGGCACATCCGCACCGTTCCACTTGCTCCCGTCCCAAAAAACGTACTTGCAGTCGGGATCCCAGGGATTGCCGGCAGGATCAGCAGAAGCGCGGTTGTACAGGATGCGCCGGTTCGCCGGCCAGGACCACGCCCACCCAAGGGTCGCCCCAATTCCGTATGGATCGGAGGGATCGCGCCGAGCCATCTGGTTGCCTGCTTGTGTCCAGCTTCCGGTGAAAATCCAGCATCCGGACGCCGTGGTCCCATCCGCCTGCATTGCGGCAAAGCTTGGTAGCTGTTCCCCCGCGCGCACAAGAAATTTGCCTGGCTCTTTCTGGTCCGGCACATCACCTAGGGCGTAACCGTTGAACTCCCTGGCCAGCTCTTCCGGCGAGGGCGAGTGTGGAATCCTGTACGGCCAGTTCAGCTTGAGGATGGGGTCGGGAAAGGCGCCGCCTTCGGTTTGATAAAGTTTGCGCAATCGGGTGAAGAGCTGGCCGATGATTTCGTTATCCCCTTTGGCCTCGTCCGGTGGATCCGCACCCTTATAGTGCCATTGCAGCCAGCGGCCCGAATTCACGAGGGAACCATTCTCTTCCGCAAAACAGGTGGAGGGAAGCCGGAAAACCGCCGTCGGAATGGTTTTTGGATCGACGTCGTTCAGCTCCCCATGGTTTTGCCAAAAGTTGGAGGTCTCAGTGACGATCGGGTCGATAATGACGAGGTATTTGAGCTTCGACATCGACTGAATAAGCTTCACCTTGTCTGGAATGGACGCGAGCGGATTGAAGCCCTGACAGAAATAGCCGTTTATTTTCCCCTGCCACATCAGCTCGAAAACCTGGAGGATGTCGTAGGTGATGTCATTTTTCGGGAGATATTCGTAGGCAAAGTCGTTTTCCTTTGTGGCAGCCGCACCGTACCACGCCTTCATAAGCGACACCATGAACTTCGGGGTGTTTTGCCAGTAATCCATTTGACCGGGACGCAACGGCTTGGGCGTCCGTCTCTCCAAGTAGGTCTTAAGATCGGGCTCAGCCTCCACCGGGATGCCAAGATATCCCGGCAACAGGTGGCTCATCACGCCGAGATCGGTAAGACCCTGAATGTTGGAGTGGCCGCGCAGAGCATTTACCCCGCCTCCAGGCACGCCAATGTTTCCCAGCAGCAGCTGAATGCAAGCCATGGCGCGTATATTCTGCGATCCGACCGAGTGTTGCGTCCAGCCGAGCGCGTAAAGGCTGGTCATGCGGCGATTGGGAACGGCAGTCGAAGCCATCCATTCGCAGATTTGCAGGAAGCGATCCTTGGGCACGCCCGTAATGCTGGCGACCATTTCGGGAGTATACGGCGAATAATGCTTTTTCATTAACTGTAGGACACATCGCGGATCCTGCATCGTCGGATCCATTTTCGCATAACCGTCCTTGTCCAGCTGGTAGGCCCAGGTCGTCTTGTCATAGCTGCGCTTCTCCTCGTTATAGCCGCTGAAGATCCCCTCATCGAATTGGAACTCCTCGCGCACCAGGAAAGTTGCGTTGGTGTAGGCTTTCACGTATTCGTGGAAAATCTTGTCGCTGGAAAGAAGGTAGTTGATGACGCCACCTAACAGAGCGATATCCGTACCCGGGCGGATTGGGGCGTACAAGTCCGCTACTGCAGCCGTGCGGGTGAAGCGCGGATCGATGACGATGAGGCGCGCCTTTTTCTTGACTTTGGCTTCAATTACCCATTTGAATCCGCAGGGATGGGCCTCCGCAGCGTTGCCCCCCATGACTAGAATCAGGTCGGCGTTTCGGATGTCAACCCAGTTGTTGGTCATCGCTCCACGGCCAAACGTAGCGGCCAGCCCGGCCACGGTGGGACCGTGTCAAACCCGTGCCTGATTATCCAGAGCCGTCATGCCTAAGGCACGAAGCATTTTGACGGTGATGTAACCGGTTTCATTCGACGAGGCGGAGGCGGCCAAAAAGGCGGTGGTGGTCCAGCGATTAACCGTGACCGTTCCGCTTTTGGCAATGAAGTTTTTATCCCGGTCATCCTTCATTAGCCGGACAATCCGGTCGAGAGCCCAGTCCCATGAGACACGCTTCCATTCCGTTTCTCCAGGCCCGCGATATTCCGGATATTTGAGCCTGTCCGGGCTGCGGATGAAATCGATGAGGCTTGCACCTTTAGGACAGAGTGTGCCTCGGTTCACCGGATGATCGGGATCGCCTTCAACGTGTATGATTTCTGTCCGGGCGTTTTTGGAGCCGTCGCCCAAACCGTACATGATGATGCCGCAACCCACGGAGCAATAGGGGCAGGTGTTGCGCGTTTCGCTTGTTCGTGCCAGCTTGAATTCTCGGACCTGGGCTAATGCCTCAGCGGGCGAAAAGCCCATGGCAACAATGCTGGAAGCTCCAATGCTGGAAGCCGTGACCAAGAAAAATCTGCGTCTGGTAATCTCCATATGGCATCTCCGGCGAGGGGGGGGGAGATGGAATGTAGTCGATAAAAAAGAAGTCCTAAATATGGCTGCGCAAGAGGAAGTGAAAGATTGCGGGCCACCCTAAAAAATTAATCCACCTTCCCAGGCGATTCAAGTCGGAATGATGGATCGGACTCCGATTTGCCGCATGGAATAACATCCCCAGGTTAATAGCGGGAAATAGTAATGGTTTTTTTGGGTCGCGGAGCCAGAAAAAGCAAGCGTGCTCTAGCGGCGCTTCCGTCATCCGGTGTTGCTACGCTTCGGATGTCTAATCGGAGCTGTGCTCGGAAAAGCGCCGGGCACAAGCTGCAGCCCAAGCTGTGGTGTTCTCTCCGCAAACAAAGTGTATGGCCGTTGGCCTGCGATGACTGCTGGTGCCATAGTTATGGTGATGGCCGTGTGCCCCAAGCTGATGGATCTGATTGCCATTATCCCCGGCCCGATCAAGCGGGGAACCTCGAGCTACATGACTTATGATTATCATGAATGGGCTATGATCCATTCAACACGCTAAACTGATCGACCGGAGTGCGCTGGTGATTTGCCTGCCCGTTCTTACAACCGTTGTTGTTTCGTGATTGCCTGGGGCTGTGGTCCAGAGAATGCCCACGCTTTTGAGCAGTCTGTTCTCATCGTCGCTGGCAGTTGGAGCATCACTGGAGATCGTCCTCAATCTGATTATCCTGGCAACGAGAACTATGCCCGCGGTGAACACGGTAACTATCAACCCTGTTGCCCCCTTGATTACCCTTTTGGGTTTTCCATTTCGGTCGTAATTGGAGGCGTTTGCGGTATAGGCCTCACCTGACTAAATCTTGGGCAAGCAAGAATTGCTTTCCGATTTGCCCCGAAAGCCGTCAGAATGTGTGCCATGCGAATAACAGCGTGGTTTTTAGCCTTGGTTTCCTTTGCCGCCTTATCCAAACCTGTCGATATTGCTCCGAAGCCCGGGTTCGTTGTTCACTTCGATTTTCTGTCGAACACTCAAGAGGGACGTGACCTCGTTCGAATCGCCGCCCGGGCCGGAGCCCGCGTGATAAATGTGGTTCCCCCGGCACACATATGGGACGACCAGCTTGCAATGCAGATGCTCGATGGGATTCTCAAAGAAATCACATCCCTCAAGTTGAGTTTCGTCCTCACACGCATCGATGCTGCGTTGCCCCCTCATGGGAATGTGGAAAGGTTCAATTACCTCTACGGGACGATACTGACGGAACCGGGGGTAATGCCGAACGGCAACAAAACGGCAGAATATTTCCGTACGACCATTGGACGCAAGGGATATGTTGAGTGGATGGAAGAAGAGATCCGCTATTATGCGGAGCACTACGGCCGGTTGCCAAACCTTCTCGGGATCAATCTGGGTCCGTTTAGCGAACCTTTTGCTGCAGAGCGCTGCGGATTTCTGGAGTACGAAAATGAGACAGAGAGATATGAGATCACTCAGTACACTCCCGAAGCCAGGGACTGGTTTCACCTGTGGCTTGGCCGGCATTACGCTGGCATTCACGGGGTGAATGCGGAATACGACACATCTTTTGCATCTATGGAAGCTGTCCCTCTGCCATTGAACGAGACTGACCCTCGGTTCGGAAAACCCGGGCTAGCCTATTTCGATTTCGCACGGTCCCTGAATGACTGGCTCGTGGAAGCCTACGATCGTTGTCGGCGCATTTGGCATGAGGCAAGTGGACGCTCCGACGTTCCTCTTATCCTGCAGCTCAGCGGGTCTTTTCCAGAGAAGCTGGTGAGGGGCCGTCCGAGTTTCGCTGCCTTAGAAATACCCGGATGGATTTCCGAGGCCGATGCTGTTGGTTTGTCGTTGTACACAAATAGTGGCTTTCCGGATTTCGGCCACGCCTCTAACAGGGCTGCCGTGAATGTCGTGGGTTTGGCACGCGATATGAATAAAGACGTGTTTGTGCTTGAGGGCGGGACCGAAGCTCCCAATGTCGTCCTTGATCCCGGCGAACTACAGTTTTATGGTACGGTGGGGCGGAACCTGAATCCGCGGACGTACATCTATGAGTTTCTCAAAGACAAATTCGATGAATCGTTTGAATCGAATCCGGGGAAACTCGTGGATGCGGCCGGCAGGATTCGAAAGCCGGCATTCCAGGCGCTTCAAAAACTATTTCGCGAAATATCGATAGACCATACCCCCCTCGCGCCCGTGGAGCTTTACTTTCTAGCAGATTCATTCGCTGCTCGAGGCAGGGCCGAGCCCGGAAACCTGAACTCTGCAATATACGATCTTGCTTCGGATGTCACTCTTCGCGTGATTCCAAAAGAAGCGAAAGCATTGGTCCGTCAGGGGGTTCCAGTTGTGGATTCCGAAGGGAATGTGTTTCCCAAAAATGAGGAGCTATCCCGGCTTTTCCATAATATTCCGGACGTGGACTCAAGTGCGCGAGAAAGCTGGTATCGAGCCGTTGTGGGTGCGATTCATAAAAACCGCGACCGGCCTTAACCAGGACAATGGCGTGTTTACTCATTTTAGGGGCTCGCTGTGCCTCCTAAAGCTCCACTTTCGCTTGTCGATTCAAATGAGGAATGAGCCTGAAATCAACGTCGTCCTAAGAATGGATTGGCCGTTCGATGAGAGGTTTGATTAGAAGTCTCAACCAAGCCCGGTAGATAGCTATCAAAGTCGCGTCGAAAAAACCGTCCGCCGGGAATTCTCATCCTCGCGCAAGTCACAGATCCTGCCTTTTTTTGCCCCCATCAACTGTCAAAGCACACGCCGACATTGCAGGGAAACTCCGATAACAGGCTGCATTGTTGCGCTTACTTAGGCTAACCGCATACAATCTCAACGAGCTCGAACAAAGGCTAGAGGCAGGCAATTCGCTGAGAAGGAGGGGGCGGAAGGGCACTGATTTATGGGCGAAAGCGATACCTGGCGATCATCTGCTCAAGGGACGAGGGTGGTTCCGGTTACCGGTGTCAATTATGTTGACAAGGCATCCGCAGCGTTTGAATTTATGAACCGAGGCATCATTACGAATAATCTGCTTTAGTCCCGAATGTGTGAGATTAGCGCCTCCAGGAGGTCGGCTGACCGCCTGAAAGAGGTACTTCCGATCAGAAGCTGAAGAAAGAACGCATTTTGGCGAAAGTGGAAATGATTGGCGGTGACAACAGGGCGTTGTTAATCTAATCCTTTCCAGGGGATCCAGGATGATTAAAAGGTGTATTCACGACATCAGGTTATTGGATGGGTGTGGGGGGGATTTTCCCTCCGCAGATGTTTTCATCAAAGACGAGTTCATTACTGATATCCGCATCCCTTCCGGTCCTGCGCCGGTCGATTGGCCTATCATCCCAGGCAGGGGATGCACTCTAATGCCGGGGCTGATCGACGGCCACGTCCATCTGCTTTTTGATTCCAGCCCCCGGGCCCCAATGGCCATGATGAGAAAAACGCGCGAGCAATTGATCTCAGAAGCCCTGCCGCGGGCCCCTGCGACACTGAAATCCGGAACCACTAGTATCCGAGAGCTTGCCGGTACTCCTAAGGCTATGTTCTCTCTGAAAGAGGGGCTGGCCGGCGAAAAAGACATCCCCCGGATTTATGATTGCTTTACGGTCCTTACCGCCGAGGGCGGTTACGGCGCTGAGGCCGCCGTAACGGTAACTCAAAAGACCGCTGCTTCAATTATCGGAAGGCTCGCTGAAAAAGCTGATTTCTTCAAGATCCTGGGGGATCGCGATGATGACAGCAGCCCTGACGGATTCGCTCCTCATTTTGATGACGATACGTTCGCCGAAATCTGTCGGGCCGCTCGTGATCAAGGCAGGCCAATAACGGTGCACGCAAAATGCCGCACAACCATCCGGCAATGTCTTTTGAATGGGGTTCATTCGATCGAGCATGCGGTTCGGGCTGAAGACGATGATTTGAAAGCGATGGCCGCCCAGGGGGCATTCTTGGATGCGACATTTCTGGGATTAAAATGCCGCGCCGACAATCAGCCTAACTTCGATGAATTCGCTCGGGTTAAGGCATTCTACCCACGAGCTAGCGAATTCGGCGTACTTTTGACCATGGGGTCGGATTCTGGAACCGTTTTTACGCCTCACGCAGGAGGAGTTGAAGAGCTAAAGTTCATGGTACAGGCCGGACTGCCCCCTAAGGATGCCATCAGAGCAGCCACTTCGGTCGGTGCGCAGCGGCTGGGAGATCAGAGCATCGGCGCCGTCGCGGTGGGGCGCAAAGCCGATCTGCTATTGATTGAAGAGGATCCGCTAAGCGATATCTCCGCCATCGACCGTAACTTACGCTGGGTCATGAAAGACGGCCGAATCGTTTGACGTCGGAATCAGGGCCGGCGCAGAGTATTTCAAAACCAATTTCTGCGAATGGGAAAGCTGGGATGCCAAGAGCTGCGGGCCAGCCCGAAAAGCTTCGGAAGGCCTTGAGCCTAGTCGGACCGCGAATGCACTTGTGGCCGAAGGAAAGTCAGCTACCACCCGCAGAGCGGGTGGCTTGATGAAGGGCCATCAGAAGGGCCCTTCGGGTAACGTTAGGGGCTAAAGCCCCTTATTATTCTATTTCGCTCACAAGATGAGACTAATTACATCGGGTGATGATTATGTGGTACTTGGAGTACCATCTCCACATGGGAGATGCTCTGCCACTCTCTCATGACGGTCTCCTTTCTCGTGAACGTGCCAATTCACATGCGGGAGACCGTCGCACATTTCACCTCGGAACGGCAGAGCCTTTTCGAGTCTCGCCGCCATAGGCGGCGGCTTACCGAGGCAGTTAGGAGGGTGATTCCGCAGTTGTTTCGGGCGTCAGCGACGGTTCGAACGGACGTTTATTAACCGCGGATCTTCGCGGATGCTCACTGATGGGTCCGTACGGATCCGCGAAAATCGATGGTTTTAATTTTGGGGCAAACAACTATGCAGCGAAAGATGTTTACATGAAGGCTGCCGGGGAATGCAAAGCCGCCATCATCAGCTGGATGATTCTCTTGTCGATGGCTTTTGTGTCGATTGCTCCTTCGCGGCAGTCAAGCGGAGCCGTCCGAGATGCGTTTGCGACTCCGGATATATCGGAGATGCGCGAATCCTTCCTCAATCCGCCGGATGACAGCCGCGTCATGATGCGCTGGTGGTGGTTCGGGCCGGCTGTGACCAAAAGTGAACTCGAGCGCGAGATGAGGCTGATGAAGAAAGGAGGCATCGGCGGCTTTGAGGTGCAGCCTATCTATCCCGTAGCCCTCGATGATGCTGCAACTGGAATCAAAAATCTTCCTTACCTTTCGGATGCCTTCATCGATGCGCTTCGTTTCACCTCGGAGAAAGCGCAAGAGTTGGGGTTGCGCACGGATCTGACGCTGGGCAGTGGCTGGCCCTATGGCGGGGCGCAGGTGCCTGTCCGCGACGCAGCCGGCAAGTTGAGGGTTGTCCGGGTTTGGGTGACGGATACTTCGCGACGCGTGCCGGTGCCGGATGTAGTTGCAGGCGAAAAACTATTGGCGGTATTTCTTTGTCGTACCCAAGGTCAAACAGTAGTCGCCGACAGCATCCGGGAAATGACGGACATCAAGAATGAGGTTGTGCAGCTTCCTGCCGGTCTCGAAGGAACGCATGAGGTGCTGTTCTTCATCTCGAGCCGCACCGGAATGATGGTGAAGCGTGCTGCTGTGGGTGCCGAAGGCTTCGTACTCAATCATTACGATCGTATTGCTGTCGAAGGGTATTTGAAAAACGTCGGCGATCGTTTGATGCAGGCATTCGGCGCACGACGGCCCTACGCAATTTTTTGTGACAGCCTGGAGGTGTACGAGAGCGACTGGACGGACGACTTCCTGCAGGAGTTCCGGAAACGCCGCGGGTATGATTTGCGGCCCCATCTGCCCGAACTCGCAATTGACTTGGGACCGCAAACTGCGAACATACGACACGACTGGGGCAGGACCCTCACGGAGCTGTTCAATGACAGGTTTATGGTCGCGATGCGCGAGTGGTGCCGGCGCAATGGCACTTTGTTCCGCATCCAGGCCTACGGCATCCCTCCTGCCACGCTGTCTAGTTATGCTCTTGCCGACCTGTTCGAGGGTGAGGGTTCTCAGTGGAAGACCCTTTGCGCAGCGCGCTGGGCGTCATCGGCAAGCCACCTTTTCGGGCGCAAGGTCACATCCTCCGAAACGTGGACCTGGCTGCACTCGCCGGTCTTCCGGGCAACCCCGCTGGACATGAAAGCGGAAGCCAACCTCCATTTCCTGCAGGGCATCAACCAGTTGATCGGCCACGGCTGGCCTTACACTGCCGAAAATGTGGACTACCCGGGGTGGCGCTTCTATGCTGCCGCTGCGTTTAATGAAAAGAACCCCTGGTGGATTGTGATGCCGGATGTGATGCGGTATCTGCAACGCTCGAGCTTCATGCTCAGGCAGGGGCAGCCTATGAATGACGTGGCTTTTTATTTGCCCGACAGCGATGCGTGGGCCTCCTTCAGTCCCGGCCACGCCAACCTGATCGATGCCTTGAGGGAACGGGTCGGGCCAGATGCCATCGCCGCCGTGCTCGAATCCGGCTTCAATCTCGACTTCTTCGATGACGAGATGATGAAGCGGAGCGGAAAAATCGAGAAGAACGTCTTGATGCTTGGCCCCAACCGTTACCGCGCTGTGATTCTCCCCAACGTTGAACGCATGGGGCCGGCGCTCGTCAAGACTCTGGGCGAGTTCGCGCGTGAGGGCGGCGTGGTCATTGCGTATCGGCGCAAGCCGGCTCTCGCACCCGGCTACTTGTCGACTCCTGAAGAGAATGCTCAGGTGCGGGAAATCGCGCAGCGCCTGTTCGATGGTTCCGCTGCATCAGCCCGCCTGGTCACGGAGGAAAAGGGTCAGCTGGGCAACACGCTTCGGAGCATGCTAACGCCTGACGTCGAGTTGTCCCCCGAATCTCCGGATATTGGTTTTGTACACCGCAAGACAACCGATGCCGAAATATATTTCGTCGCCAACAGTTCCAATGTGCGAAGGGTGGCCGAGGCCGCCTTCCGCATCAGCGGGATGCATGCCGAGTGGTGGGATCCGATGACCGGTCTAAGAAGCGCGGCACTGACGTCCGCCAGGCGGGAAGGCAGGACGGACGTCTTGCTGCAGCTCGAGCCGTACGGCGGTCGATTCCTGGTCTTCTCAAAACATGCGGGTGCGCCGCCCACCACGGTCACGACTTCGGAATTGCCCCCACTTGATCTTAGCGGAGGGTGGCGCGTAACCTTTGGATCTACAGGACAGTCCAAGATAATGGAAACCCTGAGCTCATGGATTGATGACGAATCAACGCGCTGGTTCTCGGGAGTTGCCGTGTACGAGAAAAACTTTTCCGTCCCCGACGGCATGTTGCAGACAGGTCTTCCGCTGCGGCTGGATTTCGGCGCGGGGAATGCGCTAACGGAAGTCCCCGGCAGGTCGAACGGACTGCAAAGCTGGCTTGAGGGTCCGGTGCGGGAAGCCGCGGTTGTATATGTCAACGGTCAGCGCGCCGGTTCGGTCTGGTGCCCCCCGTACTGTGTCGACGTTACGGGATTGCTGAGGCGCGGGGAGAACAAGCTCAGGATTCTGGTGGGCAACACCGCCGTCAACTCCATGGCGGGAAAGTCCATGCCCGATTACCGCCTGCTAAATCTGCGCTATGGCACGCGCTTCGAGCCGCAGGATATGAATAAACTCCGGCCGGAGACTTCCGGCCTGCTCGGCCCGATCCGTCTCGTCACGGGGCCGGCGAACACCTTCTGAATCCTCCGGAGAGACAGTGAGTGACAGAGTTCTGCAGGAGCCGCGGAAAATGATCTTAACCAATTTCCTTATAATGGCTTCCCCGGCCGTTTTTGAAATATAATGCAGCCAGATCAAATCTGTGACTCCGAAAGCAGTTGCCGGCCGGGAGGATCGTTATGATGAAACCGGTTCACGTTTTTACGGTGATTCCCCAGATTCCCAAATCTTTGGAGCGCCTGCGCGAGCTTGCATACAATCTTCGCTGGTCCTGGAATCATGACACCATTGCACTATTTCGGCGCCTCGACAGCCAACTATGGGAGACAAGCGGCCACAATCCTGTGATGATGCTCGGGAGCATTGACCAGGACCGGCTGGAAGAAGCGGCGGCCGATGACGCGTTTCTGGCTCATTTCGAAAGGGTTGTGGATGATTTTGATTCCTATCTGAATGGCAAACTAAGCTGGTTCCGAAAGAATCACGGTTCGACAGAAAATCCGCTGGTGGCCTATTTCTCTGCGGAGTTCGGCTTGACTGAATGCATGTCCATATTTGCCGGGGGCTTGGGCATATTATCAGGAGATCATTTAAAATCAGCCAGTGATCTGGGTTTGCCTCTCGTCGGTGTCGGCTTGCTCTATCAGCAAGGCTATTTTCGACAATACCTAAATCCGGCGGGATGGCAACAAGAGGCTTATGAGGACAACGAATTTCGGGCGCTGCCGCTGACACTCGAGCTCGGGGCGAACGGCAAGCCGTTGACGGTCGAGGTCTCCTGCGGCATTGGGACTGTTGTTGCCCAGGTGTGGCGCACCATGGTGGGCAGGGTTCCGCTCTACCTGCTTGACACAAATATTCCAACCAACACCCGGGCGAGCGATCGCGATATTACCGACCAGCTTTATGGAGGAGATCTTGAAACCCGCATACGCCAGGAAATCCTTCTGGGAATTGGCGGCTACCGGGTCCTGCAGGCTCTCAAGATTCGACCGACGGTCTTTCACATGAATGAAGGGCACTCCGCCTTCCTGTCGCTCGAGTTAATTCGAAGCTTAATGGAAGAGCACAGCCTCTCCTTTGCCGCTGCCAAAGAACTCGGTTCGGCTGCATTGATGTTTACTACCCACACCCCTGTGGCCGCTGGCCACGATTATTTTCCCGCCGAGTTGATGGATCGCTACTTTGCAGAGTACTTTCCAAAGCTAGGAATCCGACGTGACGAGTTCCTAGGATTAGGCCGTCAAAACCCGATGAACGCCGAAGAAAGCTTTTGCATGACGGTCCTGGCGCTTCGGATGGCGTCTTTCCGCAACGGTGTCAGCCAGCTCCACGGAAAAGTCAGCCGCCAGTTATGGCAAAACATCTGGCCGAACGTTCCGGAAGATGAAATTCCAATTACACACGTTACCAACGGTGTGCATTTCCAATCCTGGATCTCGCAGGAGATGCATCAGCTTTACGATCGATATCTCGGCCCGGTCTGGCGAGAACAGGCTGCCGAACAGAGCATATGGAGCCGTGTCGAAACCATTGGAGCAGAGGAACTGTGGCGAACACATGAGAGGAGAAGGGAGCGACTTGTTGCCTTTGCGCGCAAACGGTTGCGCGCCCAGCTAAAGCGCCGGGGAGTTCCTCAGGCGGAAATTGAGGAGGCGGCTGACGTGCTCCATGCTGAGGCACTGACGATTGGATTTGCCCGTCGTTTTGCGACCTACAAGCGAGGCACCTTGCTTCTCAGAGACGTGAACAGATTGGCGAATATCCTCAACGACAGCCAGCGCCCCGTACAGGTGATTTTCGCCGGCAAGGCGCACCCGAAAGATGATGCCGGCAAGGAGCTTATCCGTCAGATAGTATCGCTTGCGCGCGAGCCCCGGTTTCGCCCCCGGATGGTATTTCTTGAAAATTACGATTTAAGCATTGCCCGTTATCTGGTGCAAGGAGTCGACGTTTGGCTGAGTACGCCGCTACGGCCCAACGAGGCCAGCGGAACCAGCGGAATGAAGGCGATCGCAAACGGAGTGATCAACTTGAGCACGCTGGACGGCTGGTGGGATGAGGCTTTCCATTCTGCTGACCAGGACGGCGCTTCAGTGGGATGGGCGATCGGCCTGGGGGAGACCTACTCGGATCGAGAGTATCAGGATGTCGTGGAAGCCGAAGCTTTGTACAACATTCTGGAACAAGACGTGATTCCAGCGTTCTACGATCGACGCGCTAACGGGGTGCCGCACCGTTGGATTGCACTCATGAAAGCTTCTATCGGCCGGCTGTGCTTCCGTTTCAACACCAACAGAATGGTTCGGGAATACACCGAACAAGGCTATCTGTGCGCGGATAGGGAGCATCGGCGCCTGCTTTCCGAAGGGGCGGCCCGGGCTGTATCTCTTGCTCAATCATTGGACCGAATTCGAAATGCCTGGTCTCAGATTCGAGTGGAAGCCCTGGACCCTGGATTACCTGCGGAAATATACGGCGGTGCAAGCATTCGTTTCCAAGTGCGAGTCTATGCAGGCCCGCTGACGCCTGAGGATATTAAGGTCGAGATCTGTGCAGGACGCTTGAACGCGGATGGCGAAATCGCGCAACCCGTAATCGCAGAGATGAATTTTTCCCGTCAGGATAAAAATGCGTTTCTCTATGATGTCACGATAACGCCGTGCTGTGGCAGCGGACAGTTTGGCTCGACGGCCCGCGTTCTGCCGCGGCATCCGGATCTGAGGGGAAAGTTTGTGCCTGGACTGATTAAATGGGCCAATCGACTTCAAGGCTCTCCAGAAGCCGCTTTCCCTTCCCAGTGATCGCATTTTGCTTTTCCGAAGAGCCATGCAAGAGGAAGTCTGCAGGCCTGAATCCTCTGGAAGAAATGATACGACTGGCCTTGGATCTTGGAATTCTATCTTATGCCCATAAGCTGTCGACACGGTTGTCTGCGTGCGGCGGTGAAACATTCAACTTGAGATGACCCGGAATGGAAATTTCCTTTTTCGTCACCTGCATTGCCGATAGTGTCCTTACGAACGTCGGAGTCAAATCCGTCGAGCTTTTGGAAAAACTGGGTTGCACGGTGTCTTTCAATCCCAAACAAACCTGCTGTGGACAGCCGCTTGCCAATACGGGCTATCAAGAGAAGGCCAAAAAGAGCATGCGCGTTCTGATCGACGCGTTGCTCGAGGATGAGTGCGAATACGCCGTCGCGCCGAGCGGTTCCTGTGTGTTGCAGGTGAAGGAGTTCCCGCGTTTTTTTAAAGGCGATCCCGTGTGGGAACCTAAAGCGAAACTTCTCGCCGATAAAACCCGGGAGATCTCCGACTTTATCGTGAGCGTATTGAACGTTACGGATGCCGGAGCGGAATTGCACGGTCGAGCGGCATACCATCCGTCTTGCCATATGTCGCGATTGCTTGGCGTCAAAGAGGCTCCTTTGCAGCTGTTGGAACATGTGAAAGGATTGGATCTAGTGCCTTTCAAAGGCCAAGATAAATGCTGCGGCTTCGGCGGCTTCTTTTCTGTAAATATGGCCGATCTCAGCGGCGCTATGGTAACGGAAAAAGTGCGTAATATTGCCGACGCCGGGGTGGAATATCTCATAGGCGCTGACGGTGCGTGTTTGATGAATATTGAAGGCAGAATACGGCAGGAGGGCCTCAGGATCAAGGTGCTGCATATCGTTGAAGCGCTAATGACGACAGCGTAGATCCTCCACCCAGGGGTGCGATGAGTATCAAAACCAGCAATCTCAATTTAAAGCAACGCATGGAAAAAAACCTGTCCGATTTATTTATGCGTGCCTCCATCGCCCACGCGCAGGATTGGATCAACCAGAAGCGCGAAGACCGTTATGTCGAACTCGGTCATTTTGAAAAATGGCGGGATCTTGCCGCTGACATCCGGTCGCATGTTCTCGATAACCTGGATTATTATCTGGATCAATTTGCGGAAAATGCCCAGAAAGCAGGGTCGATCGTTCATTTTGCTTTGGATGGACGTGAAGCCATCCGCATCGCGTCAGAGATCTTTCAGCAAAGGCACGCCAAGAAAGCCGTCAAGTCCAAGTCTATGGTCACCGAGGAAATCGGACTGAATGAGGCGCTGGAGGACATGGCCGTCGAGATTATCGAAACCGATCTCGGTGAGTACCTGTTACAGGTGGATGGAAAAGATAAACCGTCGCACATTGTTGTTCCGGCTCTTCACAAAAACCGGCGGCGCATTCGTGACGTGCTTGCAGAGCAGAAGGGCTACAAGGGGGATGACGTGCCGGAGAATATGACCCGTTTTGTCCGGGGCATCCTGCGTGAGGCTTTTTTGTCCGCCGATATTGGAGTAACGGGCTGTAACTTTGCCGTCGCTGAAACAGGCACGATTGCATTAATGACCAATGAAGGCAACGGCCGTTTTGCCACCAGCATTCCGAAGACGCACATCGTGTTTATGGGCATGGAACGCATCGTGCCGACATTCAAGGAGCTCGACATCATGTTCAGCATGCTGGCGCGCAGTGCTGTCGGGGCGCGGGCTTCGGTGTACATGTCGCTCATTACCGGGCCGCGCACGCAAACGGAATCCGACGGTCCGGAAGAGCTTCATCTCATCATCATCGATAACGGCCGCTCGAAGGTGCTTTCCAGTCCATTCAAAAATGTCCTACGCTGCATCCGCTGCGGTTCCTGCATGCTGGAATGTCCAGCCTTTCGACACATCGGTGGCCACGGCTACGGCGTGCTGTATTCAGGCCCCCTGGGCGCGGCGCTGGTGCCCGTCTTGGCCGGATACAAGGAGCACAAGGATGTGACGCGAATCTGCTCTCTGTGCGGCGCCTGCAATGACGTGTGTCCCGTGAAGATTCCGTTGTATGAGTCCATTATGGAGCATCGCCGAATTATCGCCGAAGATGAAAAGCTGACAAGTTGGATCCAGGATGCAGCCTATTCCCTCTACGGCAAAATCATTGGCAACTCGATGCTCTATCAGGCAGCCACAAAACTGGCGAGCCTGGCTAATTGGGCGCCGCGCTTTGGGCCTCTCAAAGAGTGGGCCAAAGCACGCGAAGTACCCAAACTCCCTGGCAAGCGGTTTCGCGATTGGTTTGCCAAACACAAAGCCAAGGAGGACAAAGCGTGACAATTCGTGAGCAGTTTATTCGTGCGGTCGGTAAAGCGCTCGGGCGCTCGGAATTGCCCACCGCACCGGTTCCTCTCAGCTATTGTCACACCGTGCCTATGGGTGTGATGAAAGATAGCGACCAGGACGAATTGGCGCGAGCGTTCATAGAGTACAGCAAAGTGATCGGCGCGGATATTTTTGAAACGGCGAGAGATGCCTTGCGTGATACCGTCCGGCAGGCCGTCGACCTATGCGGGCCGGGTGCCGTCATTGCGGCAAATGATCCCTTGTTAAGGGAACTCCTCCCGGCCCTCGCTTTGGCGACAAAGCGAACGATTCGCTTTTGGAATGAGGGTGAACCGCGTGAAGAAAAGATCCGTTTTGCCGAAAGAGCCGCCCTTGGCATAGCCGTTGCAAAATTGGCATTGGCGGAATCTGCAACGGTACTTTTTTTCAGCAATGAAAACTGCGGCCGTTCGGTAACGCTACTGCCGGAATCCAATGTGTATATCATTCCCAAGAGCGTCATTCGGTCCCGTCTGACACAGGGCATGGCATTTGTGCGGGAGTACAAAGATCGGCTACCATCGTCGGTGAATTTCGTCTCGGGTCCGAGCGCCACTTCTGACATCGAGCTCGTTCGCGTTGTCGGGGTCCACGGCCCTGTTCGCGTCGCGTATATCGTGGTTCACGATGCATAAACGACACCGTGTCCCACGGATGCTTTGCCTCCGAGAAACTACAAACAATGGCACACATCGAGGAATCGTGAATAGTGGCCGTCCCACTCGGAACAGTTTTGAGGCATGAATTCTTTGAATTCGAACGAATTTTTTATGACGCGCCTGATATCCGCCAGTGATCCGACCTTTCCCTGAGCCATGGCTTGAACCATAATGTTCCCCAGAGCCGTTCCCTCGGCCGGGCCGGCAATGACTGGCAGTCCCGTGGCATTGGCAGCGAACTGGCAGAGCATTCGATTTTGTGAGCCACCGCCGATAATGTGAACTCTCTCAATCTTCTTCTCGGTAATCTGTTTCAGTTCTTCAAGGGTTTGCCGGTAACGAAACGCAAGACTCTCGAAAATACAGCGGGTAAATTCCCCGGGATCGTTCATTCCGGGCTCTCTGGCCCTTGCGGCCAGTTTCAACAAGGCCTCGGGCATATGATGGGGATTCAGCAGTGAAGGATGATCGGGGTCAATCAAATTCTTGAAAGGCCTTGAGGATTCAGCCATCGAGAAAAGCGCCGCATATGAAAAATCGAACCCGCCCTCGAACCACGCGCGTTGGCATTCCTGCAACAGCCACAAACCCATAATGTTTTTGAGTATTCGATACGTCCCTTCAACGCCCCCTTCGTTGCTGAAGTTGAACTCCAGTGATCTTGACGAGATAACGGGCGCTTTTGATTCAATGCCCATCAAGGACCAAGTGCCGGAACTGATATATGCAAAAAAATCGTCCGCGGCTGGAATGGCGGCGATAGCCGAGGCGGTGTCATGGGAAGCGACCGCGGTAACGTGAACGACGGGGAAACCGGTTTCCTTCGCTACATCTTCTGTCAGTGTCCCCAGAATGGTCCCGGGATTCGCGACATTCTGCATGATATCCATAGGGACTTCGATAGCCTGAAATATTTCCGGCGCCCATTGCCGGGTTTTGGAATTCAACAATTGTGATGTGGTTGCGAAAGTAAATTCCGAAGACTTGATGCCCGAAAGAAGGTAGTTCAGCAAGTCGGGCATAAAAAGCAGATCCCTGGCGATCTTCATGATGGGCAACCGGTCTCTTTTTGCAGAGTATAGTTGAAACAGGGTATTGAACTGCAAAAACTGGATTCCCGTCAGCGCATACAATTTTTCTTTGGCAATGATTCCAAAAACCTCCTCCATTGAATGATTCGTCCGGGGATCCCGATAGGCATAGGGAAGGTCCAGTATATGTCCGGCATCGTCGAGCAACGCATAATCCACACCCCAGGTGTCTATGCCTATGGAAAGCGGGATTTCATTTTGCCTTCCTGCCTCTTTGAGGGCATTTGTTAATTCTTCAAACAGGCGGTAGATATCCCAGTGGTAACGACCATGGATCAGGGTCATGCCGTTATAAAAACGGCGTATCTCCTTCAGCGAAACAACGTTGTGCTCCAGCGCCCCAACGATCGCTCGGCCGCCGGAAGCGCCGACGTCAAAAGCCAGGAATTTGTGCATATGGGTTAACCCGTAAGCGCCTCTGACTTCATCTGCTGTTCAGAACATCCCGTTCATATCGCTGGATATCAGGAATAAAGCTTTCTGCGACAGGGACACTATTTTTCAGGCAATAGTAGTCCCACACCGCTCCGAAGGGTTTTGACTTTGCCTCTTCCATCAGCGCAAGTCGCTCAAAAGCATGGCCGTTTTTTTCGTATTCGCGCATTTTGCGGATTGGATCGAGCAGCGCCAGGAGCAACGCTTTTTGTGTGGCCCGGGCCCCGATCACATAGGCTCCTATCCGGTTGATGCTGGCGTCGAAAAAATCCAGACCAATATGAGCCTTGTCCAATTTGCCGGCCCACACAATCTCCTGCATCAGAGCGCGAAGGCCGTCATTGAGAATAACGACGTGGTCGCTATCCCAGCGAACGGGGCGCGTCACATGGAACAGGATCTCATCCAGATACTGGAAAACGGCGGAAACCTTATCTGACACCTGTTCGGTTGGGTGGAAATGCCCGATATCAAGACAAAGCAAAAGGCGTTTCTCGATCGCGTAGCCGATGTAGAATTCATGAGATCCTACCGTGTAGGCCTCCATGCCGATGCCGAACAACTTTGATTCAACCGCATCTTTGACAGTCTTTGGGTCGTATCCTGTGCTGAAGATTGTATCCAAAGATTCTTTCAGCAGCTCGCGATGCCTATACCGGTTCACCGTAAGGTCTTTGGAACCGTCGGGGATCCAGATATTGTGAATGCAAGCATTGCCGAGCACTTTGCCGATATAGGAACTTATTTCACGGCAGCGTTTCACATGTTCGATCCAGAATTCGCGGATCCATGAGTCCCGGGAAGAAAGAGTGAAGCCGGAATCGGCATTAGGATGAGAAAACAGAGTGCAATTAAAATCGATGCCGACTCCTATTCTCCTAGCCCAATCCGTCCATGAGCGATAATGTTCCGGCATAATTCCGTCGCGATCCACGAATCTACCGCCGAAGTCTCCGTACATGGCGTGAAGGTTGAAGCGATGAGTCCCGGGTATCAGCGAATACACCTTTTCAATGTCCTGCCGTATCTCATGAATATTTCTCGCCTTGCCCGGGTAGTTACCTGTAGCCTGGATGCCGCCGCCCGATAGAGCAGCGCCGGATCTTTCACATCCCCCCACATCATCCGTCTGCCAGCAGTGAAGGGAAATGGCCGCATTGTTCAAGCGGTTCATTGCCAGTTCAGAATCAACACCGAGTTCGGCGTATTCATCCCGGGCGATTTCGTAAGCCTTCTCAATTCTTTTTTCTCTTTCCATAGCTAGATCGTTTTAGGTTCAAAGGATTTGAGCGGCGGGCCGCCTAACAGCTTTTCGTTTATATAAACTTCAATCCTGAATTTTCCTATTCTTTCAGCCGAGGCGACGTTATGAGCCGCCTGTTCGAGAGTTGTGTCCCCCGTCGCGATTACACCGAATCCCCCGACGACACAGCAACCTTTGTGCCAGCGCAGCATGTTGAGGATTGGATTTTCGGGAGACCGGTTGTTCAACTGTGCACAGTCCACGAGTCCAAGGCGCGGATTCAAATAGATTGCCTCTGCGTCGATTGGGGCGACTACAGGGTGATCCTCGCGGGTGTAAGGGACGTCCTTAGATTCTCCAATCAGTGAAGCTACTCCAAATTTCTCGGCAAGGATCGCCATTCCTTCGGCCGTGGCCAATGGGTTGGTGGCCATGATACAAGTCGTGCAGTTGGTATTGTTGTAGATCAATTTGTGGAGCGTGGTCTCGAAATCGTCTTCGTCACTCATCGTGGTGGCCAATCTCGTCAGGTGAAAATCCATTCCCGCCGGAACGGCTGATACGGGGCAGAAAATCATTTCATCCGCTGTGACTTTTCGGCTCATCGATCCGGTTCTCAAGGCGCCGATCATCATGTCGTAGATATAGGCCAACCAATGGGCGAACTCTCCAATCGTGGACGCGTCCTCCACTTTTCGTCCCGCTAAATTTCCTTCAATTTTATTCTGCGGATACCCGGGAAAAACCGACTCGGGCCCCCGCTCCATTATTTTTTTTCGGATATCTCCCAGCTTGACACCGCGGCGGGCCAGGCTGAGCGCCAAGGCGGCACTGCTTTCAAAAACACTCAAATGCCGGAGGCAATCCTCCAGGGACGCCCCCCGAGTGAAAGGACCATGCCCCTTGACCAGGGTGAGCGGCGCCTCGGCCAAATACTTGGGAATTCTGTTCTCCATTTCGGTGGAGCCTACGGGCTGTTTATAGGTCCCGGTCTTCACCCCTCCGAGAATGGAGGCGCCGTGGATGTCCACAGGCTGAAAAACGAATTCCTGGTTTCCCAGACTGTCGTTTTCCATGTATTCCAGGAAAAGCTGGCTTTCCAGGTTATCGAATGACATAACGGTCGATAGAATGTGGTGACAGTGAATACAGGCCTTCACGCCGGGGATGCTTAATACCTTACGGTGAATGTTGGATTCGGTGGAGGCTCTGCCGTCGCCCCAACTCACATCCGAGAATCGCACTGGAACGATGTCACTGGGAATCAGTGCGCCAATCTGTGATCCGGACGCTGTGGTGTAGAATCGATCGGGATCTACCGGATCCACGATAGATAAGTTACCGCTGTGCGTGTTATTCCCATTGACGCGGCGAAGCGCGTCTCCGACCCGGGAAAAAATTTTATATATTTCGGTCAAATCGTGCGTGTCTATCATCGTTGGTTCGTGAAGGTGTTCATGAACCGCTGATTTTCGCGGATGCTTGCGGATCTATCCGCGCAGTTCCGCAAGCATCCGCAGTTCGTAATTTCGAGGTTCTCGAGTGTTTCTTCCCTGGGATTTCCATCCATGTCCCAGCCCATGGCATGGTAGTACTCGATGTGCATTCGACTAAACGCTTGCCTGTCGCACACCATAGACCGTCCTTCGATTTCCAGGCTTTCCGTATAGAAACGATCGGGCAGCCAATCATCGTTTGCGGTAAATCCCGCAAGGAGATTAAACATCCTTTCGAGCGTGAGCGTCCGCCATGCAATCCGCTCCAGAGTCCCGGCGTTGTATTGCAATCCCGTCACGGCGTTTATAAGCAAAGCGAATTCATCGAGGTTTAATGACAAAGAAGCGAAAGCACAGGCTCCGATGACATCCATCGACGTATTATTCAGCGCCGCATTTCTCGCAATAATCGCGGTTCCCTCGATACGGTCGCCCGGCCATTCCGCGTAACCAGCACAATAATCTCTTATAGCAGTATACCCGTTCTCCAGGTGACACCCCCCCCGGTTGTTCATCTCGTAGCAAAGCCCTTGGAGAAATGCTGCCCGCGGATCATAGGCTGGCAGTTCCATTTTTTTGACACTCATCGACAGTTCTCCATGGCCGTAGCGCCGGCAGAACCGGTGTGAACCTTGGGCCAGCGCTTCTCCAATTCCCTGGGATCTGCCTATGGCATGGACCAAAGGCACAAGGATTTCCTTACGGCCGAATTGAGGTTCTCCATGGAGTTCGATAAACGGGCCAACATCTTTCAGGAACTCTTCTTCTCCGGGCGTCTTTTTTGCCTTCTTATTTTTGACGAAGGCATAAAGCTCGAAAAATGCCGCAATGGTCCCGCCCAAAGACATGGTATCGAGACCATAGCGGTTAGCCCAGTAATTCGCCTGCGTTATAACGACAAGGTCGTAGATGGACAGGTTGGCGCCCATCAGGGCCACTGTCTCAAATTCCGGGCCTTCGCCGTGATCCATGCGGTTTCCCTTGTTGTCGATGATCCCGGTAACGCGGGTGCAGGCGATCGGGCAATTGTAACAGGCGCTTTTCCTTGATTCGACGCGGCTTTGCCCCGAGGGATCCGTCCTGGCATGATTCCGCAGAGCCTCACCGTTGATCTTTGCGATATCCTCGCCGCGATGAAGCGTGTCGCGCATATTGTTATGGACAAGCTCGTCATAATTGCAGACCATTCCCAGAAGGCCCAGGGTTCCCATGGACGACAGGATTCCATAGGCCTGTTCCTTGCGGGTCATCTTTCCCATGTCCAATTTTAGTCTGGCTCTGTAGCCGGCCCCGCTTTCGTTATCGATGCGAAGTGCACCCTGATCGGCGACGTCGATGGCGTGTGCCGGATTCGGATTCACTACGATAGCCATAAGATTTTTGGATCCGAAAACAGCCCCGCCTCCGCCTCTTCCTAAAGCTCGGCCACGATCGTTTATGATGGCGGCAATGCGGGATAGTTTGCGGCCTGCTTCACCAATGGTCATAACCCGGGACCCTTCGGGCGATTGCCGGATAAGAAAATCGGTGATTTCGTCCACATTCAGCTGCAAGAGCAAATCGGCGCTGATGAATTCCACTTTTTCAGGAGAGATGGTCAGATAGACCGGCGTAATGGATTTTCCGGTAATCCAGAGAACGTCGTATCCAGTATTTTTCAAGGCTACGGCCCACTTTCCTCCGGAGTTGGCGCTGCCGACACCTCCGGTTAAAGGGGATTTGAAATTGACATGAAATCTGCCGGAGGCGGGCATTCCGGTTCCGGTCGCCGGAGAAGTTGAAAAGATAAGGGCATTATCCTCGGAAAGCGGGTCGACTTCCGTGAATGCATTCTGATATCTTCCTTTCTGCTCCAGGGAAACAAAATGCTCGGTGAGAAGGGCGATCCCCAGTCCTCTGCCCCCTAAAAAAAGCTCACACAATGTATGGTCAAGCGATGATTGGACAAACGTATGTTTGGAAAGATCGACAGTCAGAATCCTGCCCATATAACCTTTTGGCAGGCTTTTTTCGCTGCGACTCACGGCGGAATTCTCCTGAAATTCTGAACCTTGAAGACGCGAAGGCCCAAAGGGATTTTTCGAGCCTTTGCGTCGTCGAGGTTAAGATTTCTTCCTTTTCATGTAAAGCGGCGCTGCAATAAACCAGAGGACCATGCCAAGCACCAGGACTACAATAATCCAACCTATGCTGCTGGGAAACTAGTCATTCATTTCGGGCATTTTCAAATTAAAGGAGGTTCCCATGGCAGTTGCGGATACTGAAACCACTGTGCGGGCCAGAAAACAAAACATCAGGCCGTTTGCCAGGTCATATAAGAGGGCAAGCTCTGCGCCGTAGACCCTCTCCAGTCGATCATATAGTGTCGTCTGCCGGACGCGTACTGCTAGGGGCGCACAGAGAAAGCGCCAGCTGAGTACTGCCATAAAATTCCTCAGCAGCATTCTGAAACGGACGTCGAATGCGGTTACCCCATGAGTCACAAACCAGGGGCCTATCCTAACCTTTGTGCCCGATGCGTGGTCGCCGATATACCAGCCAACAAAGCTGCCAAGCCCGTTCAGTTTGCTTTCCGGAACGGTTTCTCTGCCAAATTCATCGACGGCAGATATAGGTTGAACCGGTTCCGCTAGGTTCAGGATCGATTGTTCATGCATTCCAATTCCCCGTGATTGTGGTTTGCTTGACCCCGTCTACTCTACCCTGAACCGGTTCATTTTCGGCTTCGAAAATGAAAGAAACTGGCGGCAAGTCATTGGGACCAAGATTCCGGCCCTTCATTACTTCCGGACATTCGGTTCTGAAATTGCGGAGAATCTGAGAAGAAATGTCTTGAAACCTGCGCCCTATTTTCCTAATACATTTGTCCAACGGCATTCTTCAGACATTCATGATTGGGATCTCATGGGAGGCGGTCGCATGGCGGACATTGAAGGGAGTAATGGGCAAAGGAACGAATTCAGGGTTGTGGGTCGGGCCAATGTACCCGGCAGGCTGTCGTACTCAATTGCAACCGGCAAAGCCAAGTTCGGCTCTGACGTGATCGTGCCCAATATGCTGTGCGCGAAATTTCTTAGAAGCCCTTATGGACGGGCCAAAATCAGGAGCCTGGATGTGAGCAGGGCCAAAGACCTTCCCGGCGTGGCCGATATCGTCATCTGGGACGATCCTGACATCAAGGAGATGCCTCTGGCACGACCGCAGTTTTCTGAGCCGCTTCCTCTGCTCACAGATGAAGCGGATATGGAAGATGAGGAAGTCGGAGCCATTGTTGTCGCCGAAAACGAAGACATCTGCGAAGAGGCGTTGCGGCTGATTAAAGTGGACTGGGAAGCGATGCCGCATGTAGTGGATCCGCGCGACGGCATAAAACCGGAGGCGCCGGTTCTAAGAGCCAATCCGAAAGGCAATGGGAATGTTACTTTGGCGCATTATGCCCAGGGGGATGTGGAAGCAGGATTTAGGGCTGCGGATCAGGTTGCTGAATTCGACTGGACTACGGCTTTATTTGCTTCGCATATGCCGAATCCAAACGGGGGAGTTGCATGGTGGTATGACGATCCTGTCGGAGCGGATAGCCCAACCCTGTTTATTGAGGGGATAAGCCCAACCTGGGGTGCCGACAAACTCAGACCGATGTATAAGCTCACCTTCGATAAAATCTATCGCAACACCACATTCCAGGGAGGCAAGTATTGCGACTGGGGCGTCCGGAGGGCCGCTCTCGTAACCCCATTGCTGGCCAGGCGCACCGGCAGGCCGGTTCGTTGCGTCAACACGCGGCAAAACGATTACGACCCGCAGACTCCACAGCGCTTTATGCACGTGAAAGTGGGATTTAAAAAGGACGGCACCATCACCGCAGTCCAGGACACGGCGATCGCCGATGTCGGCGTGAGAGGCACGGCATTTTTCGTCTCAATGGATTTCGGAATGAATCCTTTTAACACTACAAAGTGTCTCAATCTCAAGACCGATGTCCAGTCAGTGTTTACCAATTCGGGCAGGATGTACACCAGCGGGGCGACTTCTCCGTTTAACTGGGATGTTTTGCCAATGGCCGAGCAGATTGTGGCCGAGCGCCTTGGGATGGACCCGACCGAGGTAGCTTGGAAGAATATTCACGGGCCGGCTTCTCAGACCGATCCGGGCGTCCCAGAAAGTTTTCGGCTGTGCCTTGAAAAAGGCAAGAAGGAGATGAACTGGCAATGGCATTCCGCCGGGACGAAGAAACTCCCGGACGGGAGGATGCATGGCCTAAGTTTCAGATACGGCATGTCGCCCCGGCATGCCATGGAGACTTATACGGTTACCGTGACGCTTCAGGGGGACGGCAAAGTTTATATACCCCTGAAGGGGCCATGGATCGGCGCTTATTCCGCAGAAGCGTGCGCGATGGTCGTCGCCGAAGAAATGGGGGCCAAACTGGAGGATGTGATTCTCAGTTACGACCCCAAAGCCTTATTTACGCCGGTTGGAGGCGGAAGTGACGGGAGTTCAGCTTCTTCCTGGGTTGCCAAAGAAGCGGCGGTTGCATGTAGAAGGTTGCTGTTGGAGATTGCTGCCCCTCGGTTCAAAGCTAGGCCTCAAGACCTCGATACAGAGGATTCCATGGTTTATCTGAGATCCGATCCCAGCAAGGCGCTTCCGTTCTCGGCCTTTCCGGAATCGGGCGATCACGACAAGGACATCGCTGCGACGTACATGGGCCGGCCTCCGACCGCGACATTCAATACAGGAGGCGGAAAGATCCTCGAGACAATGAACACGACCTTCTGTGAAGTGGCGGTCGATACCGAAACGGGCGAGGTAGCTGTAACTCGATACGTAGTGGTTTGCGACCCCGGCAAGGTTCTGCGGTTGACTTCGTTTGAGGGCCAGATTCATCAGGCCATGGTTTTCAGCCAGGGTGCCGGCCTGACGGAGGAGTTTGTTTTTGATCGGACCACCGGTGTTAAGTTGAACTCGAACATGTTCGAATACAAGAAACCCACGATGCTGGATCTTGGAGAGATAGAGACGCATTTGGTTGAGACCCGGACAGGAAACGCCTGTTATGGAGCCTCTGGGATCAGCCATTGCATGGCTTCCACTCAACTGGTCGCCTGCGCCATCGCCAACGCGATCGGAAAGTGGATTGCCCCGCCCGTCACGCCGGACAAGGTGCTGAAGTCTCTTGGAAAGGCGTAGAAGAAATTCGGCACTTGACGCTGAGTGACGCTAACGGCGCTGAGTCCTTCTGAAAATATCTCGATTCGATCATCCGCGCGCGTCGGTGTTGGTCGGCGAAGATCCGCGGTTTCTGATTAGATATAAGCGGCCGCTTTGAATGCGGATCTGACCGCGGTGGCGATATTTCCGACCTCAGAGGCATCACCGACGACAAACACTTCCGTCTCGGGGGCGCTTCGACGCAGGGAGTCGGCAACAACGCTTCTTGCGGACACACCTAGAGCCAAGAGCACTGTATCGGCTGCCAATTCAAACCTTTCAGAGGACCTTGAGTCGCGGCAGACTACGGTATGATCGGTTACCTCCTCAAGCTTGCAGTTGAGGCGTATGGGAATGTCAAGCTCTTGTACCAACGCTAGTAACTCTGTACTGGCGCCTCCGGCGGAGGCCCTGAGTTTCGACATGTCCGGCGCCATTTCAACGACGGTCACGCTCTTGCCCTTACGCTTGAGACCTATGGCACACTCTATGCCGACGGCTCCGGCCCCAACGATAACGGTGTTTTTGTCGGTCTCGACCTTGCCATTATCGGCCTCCGGCGCCCAGTGGACATGCGGCTTGTTGATGCCAGGAAGCGGCGGAACCATTGGTTTCGAGCCGACAGCGATGATGAGCGCGTCGTAACGCTCGAGCTCAAGGATCTCCTTGGTAGCCTCGGTATTGAGAAGTATGCGTGCGGGAGCCTTGTTCGCTTGGCACACCAGATAATCGAGATAATCCTTCACGTCCTGCTTAAAGGGCAGCGCGGATCCCGGAACGATGTGTCCACCCAGGCGATCGCTCATTTCGTAAAGCGTCACATCGTGCCCGCGCTCGCAAAGCGTCAGCAGCGCCTGGATACCCGCGGGACCTCCTCCTATGACCGCAACTTTTCTCTTAGTCTCAGCCTTTTTGACCTTGCACTCGGGGAACTCTGTCTCGTTGCCCAAGAAGGGGTTAACGGCGCAATTGATGACGGCCGGAATCATCAGACGAAGGCCGCAATACTGGCAGCGAAGGCAGGGACGGTGATCCTCTTCTTTGCCCAGCGCATACTTGCGGGGCATCTCAGGATCCGCAAGGATAGGGCGGCACATTGCGACAATATCAGCTTGGCCGGCCGCGATAATCTCCTCGGCTTGCCTGATGTTCATGATCGAGCCCACGGTGCATACCAGAAGATTCGGGAACGTTTTCTTGATATCTGCGGCGTAATGCACGTTGTACAGCCGGTCCATGAGATAGTTCTGCCACCAGTTGCGCATATACTGGACCTCCCCATGGAGACCCGCGGAAACGTGGAGGATGTCGATCTTGTGCCGAATCAACTCAATAAATCTGAGAGTCTCGTCAAAATGCATTCCTTCCGGATGAATCTCGTCGGCGGAAATTCGGTATTCGATCACGAAATCTGCGCCGCACAGTTCACGGACTCTGTCCAGCACCTCGATGGCAAAGCGTGCTCGGTTTTCCAGGGAGCCGCCATAATCGTCCTGGCGTTTGTTGTAAAGGCGACTCGCAAACTGGGAGATCAGGTTCCCGTGGCCGCCGTGGATCATACACATTTTGAAGCCCGCCCTTTTGCAGCGGTACGCGGCGACTGCGTACTTTTCGACAGTTTCCTTTATCTTTCCATGGTCCATCTCTATTGTGGGGATCGGGTCCCTGCCGCGCAGCTGAGCGCGCCATCTCTCGCTCGAAGCAACGATTGAGGAAGCGCTGAATGCTGCCTTCCCGGTTTTATCGCAATCAGAATCCTTCCCATTGTGATTGATTTCGAGGGAGGCAAGCGCTCCATAGCCGCAGCACATCTCGACAAAACGGGTAAGCGGAAGTATGCAGGCATCGCTGCCGAGGTCCAGTTGACGCTCCTCGTCACACGCCTCCTTGATATCGACCACAGAGTTGCCGACGTGGATTACGGCCACTCCGCCTTTTGCTATCGGTCTGAAAAAATCGACAAACTCCGGCGTCACACGGCCTTCCCGGTCAGCCAGGTTGGGGGATGGCGGGGCCATCTCCAGGCGGTTCTTCAAGTCAACTCCTCTGATCCGGATGGGCTCGAAAACGTGTTCATATCTTGATGACATTTCATACTTCCTTTTCTGAGAAGGTTGGAAATTGTGCCGGATTCGGGCTCTGGGCCTATTGGGACGCTATTCCCGAGGCGGATCCCCATCGTAGGTGCCGTTCGGGCTGAGAAATACCTTTCCCGGTTTGCCAGGCAGCGGTGTGAGCCAATCGGGGCTGCTGCGCGGGAAGAGAAGTCTGGCCTGCCAGTGAATGGCAAAGTCCTCGGCTTTTAAATCAGGGTAGAACCTGGTCATGGCCGACACCATTTCCGCGCCTGTCTTGGCAGTGTTATAGACTTCTTCGTAGGTATCAAGATACTTTAGCGACCAGTCGATGCAGTCGTTGTAGGAACGCGCACCAGCGGCCTGGGCTTCCTCCATGAGCCCGATCTTTTCTTCGTCGCAATGGCCCGGGATAACGATGCGCGCATCAAACTCCCTAAGTTTGTTAATCGATGCGCGCCACTTTGCGCGCCGGGCAACATTGCTTTCGATGGGCCAAAGATGGCAGTCGTGAAACGCGATATCCGTGGCGCAGACTACCTTGATGGAAGGGATCCAGACTGCGGAGTTGTTGGCGCTGTCTCCTTCCCAACCGTCGGAAACAAACAATTCTTCTCCTTCGAGCATCAGACGCGGGTCGCTCAGCGGCATGGGAATCGTGGTTTTATGAGGGATGTCATCCGGTCCGAAGCGATCGATGGCCCACAGTTCGATTTTGTCGCTCGATGTGAAAACAATATCCTTGACCACGCTGGGCAGTGCCACAATCTGGGCATGCGGGAAAGCATGCTGAAGGACCAGCAGTCCGAAATGATGGTCAGGGTGAAAGTGAGATACATAAATATGGGTGAGTTTTTTGCGCATGGGTATGATTTCGGCGATCATCCGGTGCGTGTCGCTGAGCAGTTGGGATGCGTCAACCAGGATCGCATCGCGTTCCCCATAGACGAGTGTCGAGTTGCTGTTGAATCCTAAATAGCTGTGCAGAAAGACTCGGAATTTTAGTGGCATGCCGCTCCCCCCTGGGCTGTTTCCGCTAGTCTTCCGGAAAAGTTCGGGAAATGCAACATTTCTGAAGATTAGGAGCAGAGGATGGAGTCAGCCTCCGGCCTCCGCGGATTTACGCGGATTCGATTTTGGTCTGCCCATGCCTTTAATTCTGTGGCAAGCGCTTCGAAGCGCTTGGAAGTTGCTTTTCCCCGCTGCTTGCGCAAGAATGCTGCGGTTCACTTTCACACATCTAATTTTCGAAATCCAACCGTGAAGGAGGTTCTATGATCCGGGCAATACTCAGCATGGCGATTTTGCTTGGCAGCACCGTCTTCGTTAACGCCCAGACAGTATGCACCCGATCGATGCTTCAGGCTGCCGCTGACAGCTATATTGCTGCTCAGAAGGCAGGAGATCTTTCGAAGATGTCACTCGATCCCAAGGTGAAGTTTATAGAAAATATGAGCGACACCGCGAAAGAGAAGGGACTCTGGAATACTGCGTTACCCATTGCGCTTAGCCACAGCATTTATGACGTCGGGCGGTGCAAGACATTTAGCGAGGTGATCGTTACCGAGGGCAAACCGTACGTGATTGGGACCCGCCTGACGGTCAAGGACGGAAAAATCACCGAGATTGACAGCCTGGTAACCAAGGAGGGCGACTGGCTTTTTAATCCGAACGATTACCTGAAGTATTCGTCGGCGGATGATTGGTCTGTCCTGCCCGTCGATGATCGCGTGGGCCGTCAGCAGTTAATCGATGCAGGCAACCAGTATTTTGATTTCGTGTTTATGGATAAAGGTATCCGGCCCCCCTGGGGCACCCCATGCGCTCGGCTGGAGGGAGGCGCCTATACCAATAAATCGGGTGAATACAAGGACACCTGCCAGATCCCTGCTCCTCTCGGAAATATGTATATTATTAACCGGAGTTATGTAGTTGACGAAGAAATGGGAGCGATCAATGTATTTTGCCGTTTCGGCGGCGCTACCGGCATGCCTGATTCCCACCTCTTCAGGCTGGTCAACGGGAGATACCGCTGGATTCACACGTTAAGTGTGAACTTGACCGGTAAGCCTGTTGTCGTTCCAAAGGCCCCACCCAAGGAGTAAAAGGACGTGGCTCAGGCGCCGCCGTGACGATACATGGCGGCGCTATGCAGGCGAGAAGCTTTGTGCGGCATCGGCGCGGTTTCTTCAAATCTTAAATCGGATCTTCACGTTCGGCCCCAACTAGATGGTGTTCCAGGATCCAGACTTCGGACCGATTGCGCTGTCTGGTGCAGGGAGGCTGCCAGGGCGGGCCTGCGCCGGAGAAAATCCGCGTTCCGGAATGGCTTCGGTCGCCGGACTGGCTGGCATACTGCTGCACTTGACGCCGCTCTATCCGGTTTTTTCGAATCTGGTGGCCAAAGTGCTGCTGGTCCGTCTATGGTCCATCTCGGTTCCGTCCACATTCGTGGTTGGAATGCACCCGCTCCTAAACAGACTCGCTCGCTTTGTCGAGGAGTCCAAGCCTGCCGAACCGCAGAGTCCGGTAATGTAAGCACTTCATGTATGCCAATGGTTCGCGATCTCTTCTGTGCTTGCGCACATAGTGATGTCCGGCATTGAAATTGCGGCTCCCTCAAACCTGTCCCACTTGCCCAGCCTGCGGCTGCTTGTCTGTGCGCTCGGCTTCGGAGTTTCCAGAGGGTCTGCCATGGGGGCGGACTTTCCGGCATCGAACCCCCGGGTTCGCGCGCATCGCGAGCGTGGAACCGCTGGAAGCGCCGTGACGTTCCCTGCAACTCCCACGTGATCCGTCTCGATAACAGGGAGAACTCACCGCGGGCACATGCCGGGGCTCTGTTGCAATCGTCCCTATCCTGATTTCCAGAATGAGAATAATGAAAAGGAGGTGGGGAATTCAATTCGAGGAATTAGCTTCAGAAGGGTCAACATTCTAGTCATGGAAGGATCGAGCCAGTGCACACAGACGCCACGGAGTCTGGGGAGCGCTGAATCGGCCGCAGCATAAAGCAAGAAAATAACTGTGCTGCTACACGATTTTGCAGGGAATCACGGCATCTTCGTTGAACGAGTATACCGAGCACATTCTGTGATATCCGTCCGCAACAATTACCTTTGCATTTTCTTTATCTCTCACAAGAAGCAAGGGTGACAGTTGTTTTCCTTGAAGGATCTTTTTCCGATCCTTTTCCACATGCGAATTGCTGATCCCCAGCAAAGAAAGGCCGGACGCCCGAAAGACATCTTTGGCCTTGAAACTGGAGATCGATGCCTTTCGCAGCCTACCTGCCATGCTGGCAGCTATTTTTTCATCGAATAGCAACGACAGGTAGGATTCGGCGGCGGGGTAATCATGTTCTTCCGGCTCGTCCAACCATGAAATCTCTATTGGTTTGTCCATCTGGGAAATCCTCCGAGAAAAGATCTAATCCGCCAGGAATTGATTCTGCCGGGCATTGTTAAAGGCATGCACCAATTTTGGATGAGAAAGAAGGAACAGCCAAGCTGAAATCACAACCTTTTTTTGAATCGTTTTGGGTACATTCGAGGAACGCGGCCGCGTGTTTCTGGGATTGGTCCTTCGGGATACCTTTGTGGTCGACATCGCGCAAGCGAATGCCGGCATCGAGGGGACGAGAGCAGTTATCCCGTCGGAAATGAAAGAACTCATCGTGCGCTACCAGGATCTCCGGCCGAGACTCTATGCAATTGCGAATGCAGCCGCCAGGGCAAGCGGTGCTAATATGCGAGAGGTGAAAGCGCTGAAGATTCTCCCCCCCGTAGCTCCGGGACTAATCCTCAATGCTGCCGTTAATTACGCCGAACACGCGAACGAAATGAGGTTGAGCGGCACAGGCACAAGCGGTTCCGGTGCGGCATCGAAAGACCGAGAGAATATCAACGAAGGTCTCCGCTGGCTTTGGGAGCGCAAGCCGGGGGACACGCGCCAGAATCCCTATTTATTCTTGAAGGCACCTTCCGCGGTAATTGCCAGTGGCGAGGCGATACGCATCCCCCCCCGGACGCCAGCCGGTGGATTGGGAATGCGAATTGGATGCGGCCAACCGGCGAACCATGTCTCTGTTGAACGCGCAGCGGATTATATTTTCGGATGGACTCTGCAAAACGACGTTTCGGACCGTCAGTTCCGCGCCGACAACCGGCATGGTTCCGACTGGTTCATTTGTAAAAGCCACGACACTTTCGCGCCGATCGGTCCGTTTATTGTTCCTAAGGAGTTCGCGAGGAATCCAATGAAACTTTCGCAGAAATTCATTTTAAGTAGAAAGCTCATGCAGGATTCCAGTGCTGATCGCACGACGCACAATGTCTACGAAATGGTAGGCTTCGCGTCAAACGTCATCACGCTGAAGCCGGGAGATATCGTTTCCATGGGAAGCCCAGCGGGAGTCGGCGCCGGCCGAGCCCGGCCCTTGTATATGAAGGGTGGAGATGTTTGCGTATGCACCATCGAAGATGTCGGCACGCTGACCAATCCAGTCGTTGGCCCCTGACCAGAGGCAAGGGAAATCTTTTATTAACCGCGGATGCCCGCGGATCCGCGGTTTGTAATTTTTGCGTAGTGTCAACGAATGCCACAGCTCCCGCCTTTGCAAGTCACAGGAGAGGGCATCCTGATGGGTTTTTTGTCGAAGCGAATTCCTTTTTGGGGAATCCATTTGTCGATCGAAACGGTCTGAGTATAAGAAAAGTCGGTTGTGGTGAACATGGGATTCCATTCACCTCCCACTACCACGAGGTTGATCGCTGCAGGCCTCATTGCAAAAGGGCCTTGGGGTTTCTTGATCCGGTTTAAAAGCCACTGGCGGAATTCTTCTTTTGTGTTAAATCCCTCCATTCCGCTGAGGTGCTTGGCTGTTAGCGGATCCATAATAAATGTTCCTCCGGGGATCATGGATTGAAGGCCATTCATTGCATCCAACATCCGCATCGAAGTGCCCATAGGCCCCGCAGTGCCCATTCCAAGGTGATTGATATCCCAGCCCCGGAAAAGACTGACAGTGTTTTCCTCATGTTTGAACCCTTTTTCTACATGCAGAGGTTCCCACGGTGATTCTTCTTCGTTTTCGCCGGCGAACATGTTGTTGTAGTTTGTTACGTTTCCGAAAGTCGCTGTGAAGTTGGCATTGATTCTGGCGTTACCGAAATTGAAGCTCATGAGGGTATAAGCTCGACCGATAACAGAATTGGCAAAATTAAAGGGGCTGAACGCTCCCGCCCCGCAGTTGATGGCGATCTGGTTGCGTATCGGCCCGTTTACGATCACCATCCTTCCGAAGGATGTGGTCGAACTGGGCATGGATGGCTCCTGGCTGGCTGCCAGGGCAAGGATCACGGGGAGGTGCTCCGGTCTAGCACCCGCCATTACGGCATTGATTGCCACCTTTTCCACGGTGTATTCATATCTTTCCTCATGGGTTGTAACCGACATCATACCTACAACTTCATCAGCAGGGTGGTCTGTGCCCTCGAGCATTTCCGATACCCGCTCCTCTGTAGGAAGTTCTATCGGCAAGCCATCGGTCCAACCGTGCTCAATGAACATCCTTTTATAGTTTTCCACCGTATCCTTCTTCAGGAGTCTCGGCCTTCGTGGTCTTTTCACTACCTTGGGACTTTTTTCCTCGTCCGTTAGAGGCTGGGTAAGAGCATCGACCATTTCCTGCATGAGAGGCATGCCGGTTATCGGATCAATGCCATCGACGTAACGCCGCAACACTTCCTTGGACACCCACCCAACCGGATATGGAGGATAGGCATAGCGAACCGCCATGCCGTTGCTCTCGGAATCCCGCGCAACATAATTTGCAAACTTGGCCGTCACAACCGCACATGTGGGCACGCCGTGGGTATGTTCCAATGTTCTGCTGAATTCGGCGATACTCGCCGAACAGCCGTCTCAGCCGCCCACGCCAACAATGGCGGCGTTGCCTTTTTCGCCTATTTCCGTCCACAGCGCGGGATCATCTGTGAAAATTGAACCCTGGGTGCTGCGAGTTTCGATCTTTGTAGCAGGCAGGTTTCGTGAAAACCATTGAGCGGCCTGCTCCATGAAATCCTTCGCGCCGTGGAACCCTGTGTCAACCAGGTAGACGACTTTTCCCTCCAGGCTGTCCAGCCGGGGCGCCATCGACTGTCCCTCCATTGAGGAGAGTTCCTGGATCGGCTGGCGATAGGGATCTAGGACCGCGCCGGTATTTTTTGAAGTGGGGTCCGATACTCGTCCGAATATCCCGGAGGGCTGGCCAACCGGGTCCAAAACATTTTCAAGCACCTCATGTTCTGACATCTTAAACCTCCTCCACGATCCAGGTCGTGACAAAATCCAATTCTGATTCAAGCGCGGCCTAAAGGCGGGGCTAGGGCTCCCTTACAATTACAGTGTCAAGGACTGCTGGGATGCCGCTTTTGACGGCATCCAGGGCGCGCTTCAGAGCTCCTTCCAGTTTGTCGGGTTCTGAGACTTTTTCTCCATAGGCTCCCATTGCATGAGCAATCATGGCAAAATTGGGCGAGGGCGAAAGGTCGGAACCGTTGAAGCCGCCTTTCCCCGCAAAGCTATTCACCCCGCCGTAAGCCGCCAGGTTATTCTCCACTGCCGCATATTTATGGTTGTTATTGATGATGTATAGAACGGGCGCATGATATTTGCGGGCCGTCCAAAGAACCGCCTCCGGATTCGAAAAAATGGCCGAACCATCTCCGCCACTGGCGATAACGGTTTTCTCGGGAGCAGCCAATTTTATTCCCACAGCCCGCGGCCATGCATTCCCCAGATTTGCGGCGAATTGTGAAAACACGTGCCCCGGGGGAGTCCGGTCGCCCTGACCAATGGACGCGATCTCCCATAAGAGCACCGTATGCTCATCCGATACCCCGTTGACGCATTCGCGAATCCAAACGGGCGAAAGCGGGAAAGCGGTCCTGGCCTTCTTAATTGCAGCCCTGTCCTTCTCATCAGATGCCTTTTTCGCGGCCTGCAGTGCATTCTTTCGCTCGGCGAATGCTTTTCTACGCCCGGTCGTAGTGAATTCGTCCACATACTGAAGAAGAAGTGGGAGTGATTTTGACGAATCGCAGGTAATCGGAACGTGGACTGGGAATCCCCAAAGAGGCTGCTTGAGACGGACGGGATCGGGATCCATCGAAATGATTTTTGCCGTCTTGGGAGGGTCCGCGCCATCCCAGGGCACATCGTGATCAATCATCAGGATAATGTCCCGCCGCGCGATGTCGGGCGTGGAGCGAGCCCAGTGTTGCACGGGGAAATTCATATAGACATCGGCAGAAGATACGGGTATCGCCAACTTCTCAGCGAGTTGGACCAATGCATCGACCGCCTTCGGATGACGTCCCATGCTTCGAACAAGAATGACGGGATTTTGGGCGTGGACCAGCATTCTGGCGGCTTCGCGCAATGCGGCTGAATCACCCTGTGTGGAGATGGCCGGAGGAAAATCGGCGGGACTGTAGGCAATGCCACCATGAAGCCTGGCAGCCATAATCTCACGCGGCAGCTGGATGTACACAGGTCCGCATGGTTCAGTTTCAGCAATGCGGAACGCACTCTGAACTATCAGGGAAGCATTCTCCGGCGTTCTTATTTCATAATCCCATTTGACAAACTGCCGGATCATTTCGGCCTGATCGTACATTTCCTGCTGCCAATGGACGTAATAAGAACGCGCGCCGGGCAGCTCACTCTTTGTCGTCCAGGGAGTGCGTCCGGCCATGACAACGATTCCGGAATTTGCATGCCAGGCTTCCTGCCAGGCGGCGCCGGCATTCATGGTGCCGCAGTTTACGTGAAGAACGGTCACCTGCGGGCGACGGGTGTATTGAAAGAATCCCATGCTCATGTAGAGGGCATCCGATTCGTGCAGAACGGTGATCAGCTCAGGAGTTAGCCTCCCCTGGGCCTTAAACTTCGCCACCGATTCCATAAAATGAAAATTGTCGGTGCCTCCGCAAAAAAACATCTTCTGCACTCCATTGACTGCGATCGCCTGCAGGATAAGCTCATGCCCCTCGTTGCAATCAACGGTTGTGGCAAAAGGTGAAGTGGTCGTGGGTGTGGCGATGGGCGGTTTTGAAGGTTGGTTCTCCAGATACGCCGCAAGCGGCACGCCTACTCCCGCGAAGCCTGCCTCCTTTAGAAAGGCGCGCCGATTCTTTGTGGTTCCCGAATTCATTTGGTTTGGTCCTTTCAGTCTTTTTATCTTAAACCAACGATGAATCGAAGTCCTTGAAGTTGTTGTATCGCCTTTAATCTCAAACACAAATAATGGTTTGACGCGAAGCCCTCAATTGGATCAAATTAAAACATTCTAAAGCTGTGCCGCCTAAAGTGAATCCATGCGCCAAAGCGGGATACAACCATGGTTCCTGTGGTATTGAAATCACGGACGGAGGGGGAAAAAAAGTGAAGAAAAACCTATTTGCCGCGCTTGCCGCAGGTATTTTTACGGCATTATTTCTCATTACGCCTCCCGGTTCATTGGCTGCTCCAAACGCTGTGATTCACCTGTTGCACGACCCAGCCATGAATCAATCCCAAATCGTCTTTTCTTATGCCGGCGATCTGTGGATTGTCGGCCGGGAAGGTGGAGTTGCGGTCCGTTTGACCGCCGGACCGGGTATCGAGAACTACCCCGTCTTTTCACCGGACGGGCAGACGGTCGCCTTTACGGGAGAATACGACGGCAATATTGACGTGTACACGGTGCCGGCTTCGGGGGGAATTCCGAAGCGTGTTACCTACCACCCGAGCGCCGACTACACTGTCGGATGGACTTCTGACGGTTCGCGAATACTGTTCCGATCCAACCGTGAGAGCTACTCGCGTTTCACCCAGCTTTTCACGATTCCGCGCGACGGAGGCCTTGGCGAAGTGCTGCCGCTGCCAATGGCATTTTCCGGTGTCTACTCCCCCGACGGCAAGCAGATGGTTTATGCCCCGCTCGACGGAGGGCAGTTCGGGCGCACTCCAGAGCGGTTCGTTGCCTGGAAACGTTACCGCGGTGGCGAAGCAAGTTATCTGCAAATCGTTGGCCTCGCTGATCTGCGCACGGAAAAAATTCCCCGCCTGGACTCTAACGACATCAATCCGATGTGGATCGGGAACCGTGTCTACTTCCTTTCGGACCGCAGCGGGCCGATGACCTTGTTCCGATACGATCTTGCCACAAAAGCTGTTACCGAACTGATCAAAAACACCGGGCATGACATCCGGTCGGCCAGCGCCGGACCGGGTGGAATTATTTACGAGCAGTTTGGTCAAATTCATATTTACGATATTGCATCGGGCAAATCAAAACAGGTGGCGATCAGCATCGCCGCTGATTTGAGCGAAGTGAGGCCGCGCATGCAGAATGTGACGAGGGAGATTCAAAACGCCGGCATTTCCCCGTCCGGCGCCCGCGCGGTCTTTGAGGCACACGGAGAAATCCTGACCGTCCCCGCCGAGAAGGGGGGCATTCGCAACCTGTCGGGAACTCCCGGAGTGATGGAGCGGAACCCCGCGTGGTCGCCGGACGGACAATCGATTGCATACTTTTCGGACGAATCGGGCGAATACGCTCTGCACATCCGCCCACAGGGCGGTGCCGGGGAAACAAGGAAGATCCCGCTGGCAGGCAACGCAGCCTACTATTTCAACCCTTGCTGGTCGCCCGACAGCAAGAGGATCGCATTTACGGATAATCAGCTGAATTTTTGGCAGGTGGAAGTCGAAGCGGGCCGCGTTGTAAAGATTGATACCGATTACATGGGCGGTTCTCAGCTGAGTTACCTGGCTTGGTCTCCCGATTCGAAATGGCTCGCCTATTCAAAATATCTTCCTAACAAGTTTCGTGCCCTTTACATCTATTCCCTGGAAACCGGGCAGGGGACACAAGTCACCGATGGGATGAGTGATGCGGTCTATCCCGCCTTCGATCGCGGCGGACAACTTTTATATTTTATGGCGAGCACAAATTACGGTCCGACTTTGTATTCGCTGGACATGACTAGCGATGAACACCGAGTAACGCTCAATGTTTATGCAATGGTACTGGCGGCGGACGGTGAAAATCCGCTCCCGCCGGAAAGCGACGAGGAAAAACCGGCTAAATCCGAGTCCGAACCGAAGCCCGCAGACACTTCCCCAAAACCGGTGCGAGTGGATCTGGCCGGAATCCAGCATCGAATCGTCGCACTTCCGATACCAGCGCGCAGCTATATTGATCTTGCTGCGGGAGCGCCCGGAACTATCTATCTAGTCGAAATCGCATCCGATTCTCTTCGAGCAGGTCAGGCCGGTGGAGTGCTTTCCAGATTCGAGCTCAAGACGCGAAAAACGGAAACCCTCTCTTCGAGAGTGGAGTTCTTCCAACTTTCTGCGGACGGCGAGAAGATGCTTTTGCGCCTGGGGCGGGAAGAACCGCAGTCTTCGGCAAATGCAGATGGAACATCTGCGCAGTGGGTCATCGTGGGAGCAAAATCTCCGCCCAAGCCCGGCGAAGGGCTTCTCCGGCTGACGGGCATGGAAGTGAAAGTGGATCCGGTTGCGGAATGGCGGCAGATGTACCACGAAGTGTGGCGCATCGAACGGAGTTATTTCTATGACCCACATTTGCACGGCTTCGACACGGTTGCGGCCGAGAAAGAGTACGAACCGTACTTGCAGAATCTGGCTTCACGCGACGACCTTAACTACATTTTCCAGGAGATGCTGGCGGAAATCACCTCCAGCCATTTGCGAGGAGGCGGCGGTACGGTGCCCCGCGGACGGCGCGTTTCCGGAGGTCTGCTGGGTGCAGACTTCTCAATCGCTAACGGCCATTATCGCTTCAAGAGAATTTACACCGGCGAAAGCTGGAATCCGCAATTGCGCGCACCTCTAGGCGGACCCGGAGCCGTCGTCAACGAAGGAGATTATTTGTTTGAGATTAACGGGCGCGCTGTTTCGGCGGCCGACAGCATCTATGGCTTGCTCGAAGGGACTGCGGGCCAGCTCGTGGTCTTGCGGATCGGGGCCGATCCTTCCGGTACCGGCGCGCGCGAGGTCACGGTGGTTCCGGTCGATAACGAGCAATCGCTGCGTAATCTGGCATGGGTTGAGGGAAATCGGCGCAAGGTGGACGAACTTAGCGGAGGGAAACTCGGGTATGTCTACATGCCGGATACTGCAGAGGCCGGATTGACCAGCTTCAATCGCTACTACTTTTCGCAGACGGATAAGTCAGGCGTGATTATCGACGAACGATACAACGGTGGAGGTCAAGTCGCGGATTATGTCATTGAAGTCTTGAACCGGCCTCTCCTTGGATGGGTTGCCCCTCGGTATGGGGCGATAATGAGGTCGCCGGGAGCCTCCATCCTGGGGCCCAAGGTTATGATCATTAACGAAATGGCCGGCTCAGGTGGTGACATGATGCCCTGGATGTTCCGCTACACCAAGGCCGGAGTGCTGGTGGGTGAGCGAACCTGGGGGGGGCTGATCGGTGTAGGGAGGTACCCTGTCCTTATGGATGGCGGAACGGTTACCGCGCCGCAAATGCGCCTTTTCAGCCCGACCGGAGAATGGATCGCAGAAAACACCGGAGTCGCCCCGGATGCGGAAGTGGACTTGGATCCAGCGTCTGTACGCGGCGGCCACGATCCTCAGTTGGAGCGGGCGATCAGCATCGCGCTAGAACAGCTTAGGAAAAATCCGCCGCCGAAACCGGTGCAGCCACCGTATCCGGATTACCAGCATCCATCGAAAGGCGATAGGGCACGCCCCTAGTCTCGGTGCCGACGACTGTTTTCGTGTTCGCCCGGCGTGCTGGACAGGACCGTGAGATTTCCCTGAGCGTTTGAATCCTGGGATTCAGGAGTATCCCAGTGGAATGCACAAAGGGAAAGATCTGTTATGGGTGTTGGCGATGATGATCCTGATCTGCATCCCAGTTGTCGCGCAGGTTTCCGCTTTGCTCAAAAAGGCGCTGACGTCACAATCAAAACCGTGGTCGACGTGACGAGGGCGGAAGGACTCCAATTCTATCGCCAGCAGCTCTCAGGTCTGGAATTTGATCTGAGCCGGGATAGGTCGATCTCCTGGAAAAAGCGGGCGAAAGAGTACGTGCCTTCACGCGCGATCTTGCCAACACTTCCGCTCAAGAACAAGTTCTACAACGCGGGTTTGCAGCCGCTAGCAGTCTCTCCACACCGATCGTGCAATCGCTTCAGCAGCGGGAATACACTTTCGATTTCCTCCTCCTGCCGTGTTCAGGTCAGGAGGTAATTCTTTCACAGAATATAGGACCGGGGAGTGGAATCGCTTTGTCGATCTGACACTTGATAGGGAATATTTCATAAGGGCGTTCCGGGTATGCCGAGCTCTGTCTCTATCTTCACCCTGGCCATCCGGCGAAATCGAACTTCCGCTATCTGGGACGCGAGCCCAAACCGCCTTGCGCTCATGTTCTTGATTTGTTCGGAAACAGTGGTCCGGAGAATGTCTGGCGCGACACTCTTACAGCTCCAAAGCTCCAGAACCGTTTCCGTTTCGGGCACAGGGATTTGTATGGGTCCACCCGGACAGCTTCCGGGTCTTGCGCATGCGAACCAGCAGGTACTTGTCGGAGCAGAAGACTGTTCTTAAGGAAGAAATCTCGGTTGCCCTTTCCAAGAAAATAGAATTTGAGAAAACCGCTCGGCAGTTTTGGCCGCCGCAGGAGGTGAATGTCAGGTGGGAATTTCCGGATTGCGTTTATCGAACCGGGCATGGATACTCTACCTATCATCTGTTCTCCGTTGACAGCGATTACAAAATTACTTCGCTTAAGACCAGTGAACCAGGCGCCACGGAGGTTATAGTGATTGACCGCGGATTTTTGCGGATCTGCGCGGGTAAATCCGCAAATATCCACGAACATCTGCTGTTTATAATTCTCTGCGCAAAAATAATGTTTTTAAATCGGCGGCGACTCATTGACAGAACAAAAAACCAAATGATAATTATTTGCATGTGAGCGTGGTTACTAAAAGGTTCAGGTCGGGAAACGGGCCTATGGATGATCTGAACGCAGCGCTCGACTATTTCGTGTCTCAACGCCTCGCTGGCGGTGTTCGATTAACCACCCAGCGGCTGGCGGTTCTTAAAGCGCTTGCACAGAACGTCACCTATGATACGGCGGAGGGCTATGGCGCCCATGTCCGTTTCAATGGTCTGCCGCATTCTGGAATCGCCAGAAAATAAAGGGTTGATCCGGCGAGTGCATGCGACTAACGGCACTGCAAGATACGATGGTGAACTTGCCCCGCATCAACATCTGGTTTGCCGCTGCTATGGGTGCGTGAGCGATCTCGAAGATGGGGTGCTTTCGCAGCTTCGCCTGGCCGCAGTCTGCTCCTCGGGATTGGTTGCCGAGGAACTCGAGATCCGCATTGTTGGAATATGCCCGGGATGCGGCGGCTCTGAACGCAATCCAGCCGGGTCGTCAAAAAATAAAGAAACCGGGAGGCGAAGCGTCTCCCGCAAAAAGGAGAAAAGCTTATGGCTGAGTTGAAAGGGTCAAAAACACACGAAAACCTCAAGGCTGCTTTTGCCGGGGAGTCCCAGGCAAACCGCCGGTACCTTTATTTTGCAAAGATTGCAGATGTAGAGGGGTATCCGGAAATCGCAGGCAATTTCCGTGAGACGGCTGAAGGTGAAACAGGCCATGCTCACGGACACCTGGACTACCTGAAGAAAGTCGGAGATCCTGCTACCGACCTGCCTTTTGGAGATACCGTGGACAATTTAAAATCCGCGGTGGCCGGCGAAACTCACGAGTACACTGATATGTACCCCGGGATGGCGAAAGCTGCGCGCCAAGAGGGATTCCAGGAAATAGCCGACTGGTTCGAAACGCTGGCAAAAGCCGAGAAATCGCACGCTGGACGTTTTACGCAAATGCTAAAATCGATCAGCTAACTCTGCGACTTCGAGTCTTAGGGTCTTGGGGCTCAACTCGAAGACTCTAGGGCTCGAAGCCTCCATGCGAAACGGGATGGACATCTCATGAACCAAAATGGAAAAAGCATTTCGTATCAGCCCACAGACGGGTTGTCCTATAACCCCGCAGATGAAAAGTACTGGCAGAAGGATGAACTTGAAAAAGAGATGCGGAGGGTTTACGAGATTTGCCATGGCTGCAGGCTTTGCTTCAAATTCTGCGATACTTTCCCTTCGCTTTTTGCCCTGCTCGACCAGAAACACGATGGGGACGTCAAAAAGATTACTGAAGAGGAAAGCGAAAGACTGCTGGACACCTGCTTTCAATGCAAGCTATGCGAAGTGAACTGCCCCTATACTCCGCGAGACGGACATCCCTACATGCTTGATTTTCCCAAACTGGTCGGCCGTTTTCGGGCAATCCGTGTCAGACAAAAAGGGTTACGGCTTAAAGATCGTTTCCTGGCAAGTCCCGATGCTAGTGCAAGACTCGCGCGCGCCAGCCTGGGTTTTGCAAACGTGGCCAACCGGATGAGGGTCCACCGGATCCTGATGGAGCGGGCGCTCGGGATTCACCGGGAGAAGCTTCTTCCCGATTTTGCAGGCGAGACGTTCGAAAGCTGGGCAGAAAAAACCGGCCGGATAGCCCGTGCGCCCGGTTGCGAGGCGGTGCTCTTCCAGACTTGTTTTGTGCAGAACAACGATCCGCAGATTGGCAAGGATACAATTGCGGTTTTTGAAAAAAACAAGGTGGATATCCGCTGCGTCAAAGGTTTGTGCTGCTGTGGAATGCCTGCATGGGAAAAGGGGGACTTGAAGTCCCTCCAGTCGCAGGCAAAGCAGATTCTCACTGTTCTTGCCCCCTTTGTTGAGAAAGGTGCCAAGGTCATCGCTGTCAATCCCACATGCTCGATGATGTTCCGGCGCGAATACAACGATCTCGTCGCCACGGAAGACAGGGAAGCGGCCATGAAACTCTCGCGGGCAGTGATGGACCCAAGCGAATTTCTATGGGGCATCCGGGAAGAAGCGCGTTTCAGCACGGATTTCAAAAGCACTCCAGAGGGCTCCGTGGCCTATCACGCTCCGTGCCATCTGCGGGCCCAGGCGATAGGATTTCGAAGCCGCGATCTCCTGCGCAAGATTCCTGGAGTCAAGCCGGTAATGGTTCAGGAATGCTGCGGCCACAACGGCACTTACGCGATGACGGTTGAGGGTTTCGAGCCTTCGCGACGCATTGGCATGAAAGCTTTCGACGCGATGCGCGAAGTAAACGCCGGTCTCTGGTCGACCGATTGTCCTCTAGCTGCAATTCAATTCCGACAGCACGCCGGGATCAAGCCGATGCACCCGATGTCGATCCTCGCGCGGGCCTATCGAGAGGACGGATTCGCCAAAAAGCTTTGAAATTGGACGCGAGGGTTTGAAAGGATATGAAAACCGTTCAAAGGAATGAAATCGTAGACTACATAACTTACGAGGAAAACCGCGCTGCATTTCAGCAGGTCGTCTTTGCTGCGAAGGCCCGGCGCAGAATCCATCTTGGGGATTGTTTTACCTTTCTTTTTGAGAACGCGCTGACAATCCGCTACCAGATCCAGGAAATGATGCGGGCCGAGAAAATCGTGAGGGAGAAAGACATCGGACACGAACTCGAAACCTATAACGACATCCTGGGTGGCGAGGGCGAGTTGGGATGTTCATTTATGATTGAAATCGAAGACCCGCAGGCTAGAGATCTAAAGCTCCGGGAGTGGGTCAATCTGCCCGGACATATCTACGCTGAAATGCAGGATGGAACAAAAGTATACGCCTGCTTTGATCGAGCACAAATCGGGGCGGACCGCCTTTCGTCGGTCCAATACCTCAAGTTTCCGGTCAGGGGCGTCGCACCGGTTGCCATTGGAACAGACCTGCTGGGATGCGAAGCGAAGGTATTTTTGACTGACGATCAAAGGTCCGCTTTGGAGGAGGACCTCAGAAAAACGCGGACTTACACCGAGGTACGCTAGCTTGTTTGCTCTGTCCTTTATCCGCGTGCGTCAGCGTTCACTTTAACGCGCGCGGTTCACAAATTACCGAAGCTCCCGCTTTCTGCAGATGATATGAAGGTCATTTCAGCGGTTATGCCGGGTTGTCCGCCGGCGACACAAAGTGTTTGACCTGTAACGTAGGACGAGAGTTCCGAGGCAAAGAACAGCGCCGGACCTGCAATCTCTGCCGGATTTCCCATTCTGCCTAACGGTACCTCTTTTTTTCCCAGCGCAACGAAGAACGCCTTTTTCTGCTCAGCCGACATTCCCTTTGACAACGGATCCCAGAAAGGAGTTTCAATTGGGCCCGGGACAATGCAATTGACATAAATGTTAAATGGAGCCAATTCAAAGGCAAGATTTCGCGTCAATCCGATGATGCCCGCTTTCGCGGAATGGTATGCGAGTACCGAAACCGAAGGACGTACGGCTCCCATCGAGGAAAGGTTGATGATTTTGCCATACTCTTGTTCTTTCATATGAGGCACGGTTGCCTTGCACGCCAGGAATGCTCCTTTGAGATTGAGCGCCAGAACCTGATCCCATTCATTCTCGTCCGAGTTTTCCAGACTGCCCCCTCCCGCGGTGCCGGCGTTATTGACCAGTATGTCGATTTTCCCAAACGTCTGGATGGATTGTGCAATCATCGACTTTATTTCTTTACTGACGGAAAGGTCCGCTTTTATGGCGACAGCCTTTCGTCCGCCGGATTTGATCTGATCCGCAACTTTTTGCGCAAGGTCAAAATTCAAATCCACGACGGCGATATCGCAACCTTCACTCGCAAACTTCAGGGCCATCGCTTTGCCCATTCCACTGGCACTGCCGGTTATGACCGCAACTCTGTTTTCAAGCAGCATGGAACGCCTCCTCTTTTGTCTTTTGCATTTTTGCACAAAAGCTATGAACCACGAAACACACAAACGACAGAAAAAATCGAAGGAAGGAATGATACCGTTCGCGTGCTTCGTGGCTCACGCTTTTAATTAATGTTTCCGCAGCTCGGTTTCGAAGTAAAATGATGCGGCAGAATGGATGATATTAAGCTGTACGGCATCCAATCAGTGGATTCGCGGGAGTCAGTTGTGGCGAAGGGAATTGGCGGTTATCTTGGGCGTGTGTTGCGCGTAGATCTCGGCAAGGGACAAGTCACGGTAGAGCCTTTGGACAGTTCAATATTGCGCAAATTTATCGGAGGCGCCGGGCTGAGCGCCAAGTATCTTTACGATGAGGTGCCTCGCGGTGTGGAATGGTCGGATCCTGAAAATCGACTGTTGTTTTTTTCCGGGCCATTCGGCGGCACCCGTTATGCGGGATCGGGAATGATTTCGGTCGTCAGCAAAGGGCCGATGACGAACATGGCGGGGTCCTCTCAGGCAAACGGCTTTTTCGGCACTTATCTTAAATTTTCAGGTTTCGACGGTGTCATTGTGCAGGGTCGAGCGAAGGAATGGAGTTACCTGCGTATTCACGACGGCACGGCGGAACTGTGCAATGCCCGGGACCTGATTGGCAAAGATACTCTGGAAACAGAAGATGCCGTACGGGCGAAACTGGGCAAGCAGTGCAGCGTTTACGGCATTGGGCCTTCGGGTGAAAACCTGGTGCGCTATGCCGCCATCTTTGGAGACCACGGGCACGTGGCAGCCCACAACGGACTGGGTGCGGTGATGGGGTCCAAAAGACTGAAGGCGATAGCTGCGGAACGAGGGAATCAGCCGATCGAGGTCGCCGATCCCAAACGTTATGCGGAGGCGACAAAAGAATTCGCCAAAAAATTTCATGAAATGAAAAGCCCGCTCTTCCAATATGGAACCGCCGACCTTGTTGGAATGGCGAAGAAGCTTGGATGGTTGCCCGTCAAAAATTACACCACGAGCGATTTCCCCGAATTTGTAAAATTTACAGGTGAATCTATCCGAACGAATTTCAAAACCAAGGCCACTCCGTGTTGGGCGTGCCGCAAAGGGCATACCTGCTCGATTCAGATTGAAGAGGGGCCATATGCCGGCTTTGTGGGAGAAGAGCCGGACTACGAAGGCGTAGCAGCAATGGGTGCACTGATCGGCCAAACCGATCCTGCAGCAACTATATTTTTGTGCAATCAGGTCGACCGCCTTGGCATGGATATCAATGAGAGCGGTTATGTCATCGCCTGGCTCATGGAATGCTACGAAAAAGGATATTTGAAAAAGACTGATCTTGATGGCCTAGAAATGACCTGGGGCAATGTCGGCGCTGTGCAGGAAATGTTGAAGAAGATAGCGCACCGCCAGGGATGCGGCAATCTTTTGGCTGAGGGCGTCAAGAGGGCCTCTGAGAAGGTCGGAGGGGATGCCGGAGCCAGTGCCGTCTATACAATGAAAGGCGCCTCCCCGCGCACCCACGACCACCGTGCCAATTGGCCTGAACTGATCGACACTTGCCTATCCAACACCGGAACGATCGAAGTGACGGGCGGTGCTCCGAAACCGGACGAATTGGGTTTGACTCCGGTCCAAGATCCATCCAATCCGATCGAAGTGTCGACAATGAATGCCAAACTCAACGGCAAGGGACAATTTCTGGATAGCTTGCCTCTCTGCCGTTTTTGCATGCCGGACTTTAAGTCGCCGATCGAGGCATTGAATATTATTACGGGCTGGAGCTTTGATATCCCCGAGGCGATGGACGCAGGACGCCGTGTCGTCAATCAGTTCCGAGCGTTCAATTTCAGGCATGGACTTACCAAAGAAATGGAAGCGCCGTCTGTGCGCTACGGATCCACGCCCATGGACGGCCCGGCGCAAGGAAAATCCGTGATGCCTCAGTGGGACGCTTTGCGTAGGAATTACTACGAGCAGATGGGTTGGGATCCGGAAACCGGTAAGCCTTTGCCTGAGACATTGAGGAATCTGGGCCTCGATGATTTGATCCAGAACTTATAGCTGAACTCTGGGGACGGCAACCCTATCTCCCGGCTGCCTTGCGCGAAGCATCACAGCCAATCGGGGAATAGGGTGACTGCCCCCGGAACTCCAGGGGAGTGTTTGATGAAGGCAAAATATGGGTACATTGGCAGAATACTCTTCGTGAATTTAAGTGACGGGAAGACCCGCACCGAGGAACTGTCTGAGGATCTGGCGAGGGGATTCATCGGCGGCTACGGCATTGGCGCAAGGGTGATTTATGAACGCATGAAAGCCGGTGCGGATCCGCTGGGGCGGGACAACATTTTTGCACTGGGCACGGGTCCCCTGACTCTAACCGGAACGGTATCCACCTGCCGCTTTACCGCCATGGGCAAGTCTCCGCTGACGGGCTACTGGGGCGATGCCAATTGCGGAGGAAATTTTGCGATCGCACTCAGGGCATCTGGTTTCGATTTTGTGTTCTTCGAAGGGAAAGCGGATCATCCCGTCTACCTGCTGATCACCAACGGAAAACCTGAAATCAAGGATGCGCGCCATCTGTGGGGCATGGATACCGGGCGCACGGAAGAAATGATCCGGCAAGAGAATCCCGGCAAGGATTACAAAGTCGTAAGCATTGGAATCGCTGGAGAAAAGTGTGTGCGCGTCGCTGCGGTGATCAATGACAAGGGAAGGGCCGCTGCCAGGTCGGGTCTGGGCGCGGTGATGGGATCGAAAAATCTGAAGGCGGTGGCCTGTTTCGGATTCCAGCGTCCGGGACTATTTGACAGAGACAAAGTGAAGAGCCTGGTATCAAGCATCATCAGTGATATGCAGAATCATCCCGGTCCCATGATGGGGGTGCTTTTCCATGGCGGAACCGCTAGTGCGATGATGCCGCATTTTCTGGAACACGATGTCCCCATCAGGAATTGGGCAGGGAACAACGTTGAGGATTTTCCGAGGGAGAAGTGGGACAAGGTCGGCTGGGAAAGTCTGGAAAAATATTCAGTTGAGAAATATGCCTGCGTGGATTGCCAGATCGCCTGTGGCGGTTGGATGCAGGTCGATAACGGCAAGTATGCGGTGAAGCGAGCCCATAAACCTGAATACGAATCCTTAGCGGCATTCGGTCCTAATCTGCTCAACGACAACACGGAGTCCCTGGTCTATGCCAACGAGTTGTGCAACCTTTATGGATTAGACACTATCGGCGCGGGCGGGATCATTGCTTTTGCCATCGATTGCTACGAGAACGGCATTCTCACCAATAAAGATACCGATGGCTTAGAACTGAAATGGGGGAACGCCGACGCGATGATCGAACTTATCCATAAAATTTCCCGGCGCGAAGGCATTGGCGATATTCTCGCCGAAGGAGTGAAATTGGCTGCAGAAAAGTTCGGGAAAGGAGCCGAGCCGTTGGCCATGCATGTCGGCGGACAATTGATTCCGATGCATGACCCGCGGCGGGCCGCCGGATGGGGTGCAGTCTACGTTTCAGATGCTTCTCCCGCAACGCACACGCGGGGAGGGACCCAGTTTCCGGAAACCGGCATGGCGAATCCGGATATCTATGAACCGCTAGGTGTGCCCATCCAACTGGATAAGTACAATCCTGAAGGAAAGGGGAAATACCAGGCGATCATGTCGGGCTGGCAGCACCTGATGAATGCTTCGGGCGTTTGCATTTTTGCCGCCGATGGTCTGAACTTCCGATGGATAGAATTAATGAAGGCGATCACCGGCTGGGATCTGAACGTGGAAAATCTAAAGCAGACCGGCCAGCGCATTGGCACGATGCTTCACCTTTTCAACCTCCGGGAAGGATTCAAACTCTCGGATTTCACAATGCCGGAGAGGGCGCGCGGAAATCCGCCGCTTACGGCGGGTCCGACCAAGGGTGTTACCCTCGATTTTGAAGCGCTAAAACATCAATATTTCGAAGCCATGGGCTTTGATTTTGCCGCCGGCAATTTTCGCCGCGATCGGCTTGAGGCCTTGGGACTGCAGGACCTTATCTGAATAACCACGAGCACAGGAAGGTCACGGAAATTCTTCTTTCGTGCTTTTCGAGTTTTTCGTGGTTAAAGAGCCACTCACCTAGATAAGCTCCAGGTAACCGGTGGGGCAGCCTTCGGCGCACTTCTTGCACCCGTTGCAGAGTTCCAGCTTGATGCTGTAGTGCTCCCCCTTCGGCAGTCGAACGAAGCAGTTGTTGGTGCAATACGTCCAGCACGACTCACAATCCATGCACATTCCGCAGGACATGCACCGTTGTGCTTCTTCGATCACTTCCGATTCCTGGAGCCCGCTTTCGATCTCGGCGTTCATGTCGCGCTGTTCAACCGGAAGACGTGGACGTTCGTGCCGCTCGCTCTCCATGTGCCAGTCGGCAATGACGTTGTTTGCCTCCGGGTGCGCAACGGTCCTAGTCCGGTCCGCGCTGCGCACATAGGCGTCGATTGCCTGAGCGGCGAGACGCCCCTGATTGATGGCCGTAGCCACCAATGCAAGCGCCAGGTCGTCGCCTCCGGCATAAATGCCCTCTTCCCTGGTTGCCCCCCATTCATCAGCCTGGAGCCAGCCGGCACTTTCCCGCATTTCGTCAATGCGGTCAACCTCCGGTTCCTGGCTGATTGCAGCAATAACGGTTGCCGCCTCGATCTCAAATTCGGAACCAATGATCGGCATCGGTTTTGGGCGGCCGGAGGCATCCGAATCACCGAGTTCCATGCGCAGGCACTTCAGCCCCTGAGTTTTCCCTTCATTTCGAAGAACTTCTGTGGGCGCCGTCAGGAACTCGATCGATACTCCTTCATCTATTGCGGCATCGGTTTCCCGTGCAATCGCGGGCATTTCGGCTCTGGTCCGTCGATAAAGGATGGTGACAGCGGCACCTAGTCGTCTGCAGACCCTGGCAGCATCGATGGCCGTATCCCCACCGCCGATGACGACGACTTTTCCCCCGACCTCGATCGCATCGCCGCTGTTGGCCCGGTTCAGGAATTCAGCGCCAGTGAGAACGTTGGCCGCATCTTCTCCAGGAATCCCGAGCTTTATGCCTTTGTGTGCGCCGATGCCGATAAATATGGCCCTACAATCCTGGCGCAGCCGCTCAAGAGAAATGTCTTTCCCGATGACAAGATTGCATTTCAACTCAACCCCGAGGTCCACAATCCTCTGTATTTCGGCGTCCAGAACTTCCCGGGGCAGCCGGTATCCGGGAATGCCGTAGCGCAGCATGCCACCCGGCCGGCTGAAAGCTTCAAAAACCGTTACCGCATAACCTTTGCGGCATAACTGGTAAGCGCAGGAAAGTCCCGCGGGGCCAGATCCAACCACTGCAATTTTCTCCGCGTGGCACTCCTGGGAAAGCCTGGTCAGTTTCCATCCGTTGGCAATTGCAAAATCGCCGACGAAACGTTCCATTGCGTTAACGGCTACCGAGCCATCCTTGTCCTTGCGATTGCATGCCGCTTCGCAAGGATACGGGCAGACGCGCCCGCAAACTGCCGGGAATGGATTGCGATCAGTGATGTTCTGCCAGGCCAGATTTAAAACCTGTTGATTCGTTCTGTTGTAGGCTTCGGCTTGGGCAATGGTGGTTATCCAGCCCCGAATGTCAGTTCCGATAGGGCACTGGAGGATGCAGGGGGGGGTTTTCTCCGCATACCTCGGTCGCAGAGGACTGATCTGAACCGGTTTATTCATATCTTGTGATGATGGCATGCCACTCATTGTAGCATGCGACCCATGCCGTAAATTTCGTGAAAGGGCCTATCCACTTGACTCAGGTAGCCCCAATAGGTAGTGTACTGGGGCATGGATGATTTTCCACGAACGCTTGCCGAATTCGAAGCGCGGTTCGCAACCGAGAAAGCTTGCCGGGATTATTTGGCCCAGCTGCGTTGGCCCTTGGGATTCAAGTGTCCCAAGTGCGACCATGCGGGAGGATGGCCCGTCCGAACGACTCTGTTTGAATGCGGGAGTTGCGGTCGCCAGACTTCCGTAACGGCCGGAACGATCTTTCAAGATACGCGTATGCCATTGATGCTCTGGTTTCGCGCCATGTGGTGGGTGACCAGCCAAAAGACAGGTACCAGCGCGCTTGGCTTGCAGAAAATCCTTGGATTCGGAAGCTACCAGACGGCTTGGGCGTGGCTTCACAAATTGCGGCGGGCAATGGTTCGCCCCGGGCGTGATCGCTTGGCGGGTAGCGTCGAGGTCGACGAGACTTACTGGGGTGGCACAGAAGCGGGAGTTCGTGGCCGACAAACCGATAAAAAGGTGTTGATTGCCGTGGCGGTAGAGCAAGTAGGGCGTCACGGTTTCGGGAGGATTCGGATGTGTCGCGTGCCGGATGCGTCGGCGGACAGTCTTCAGGCGTTTGTGGAGGAGTCCATCGAACCGGGGACGACGGTCTATACGGATGGTTGGCTGGGATACGACCGCTTGATTGCGCACGGCTATCGACATCGTATCATCTTCCTTCGAGGCCAAAAGAAATCACCCAACGACCTACTCCCTCGCGTCCACCGCGTGATGTCACTCCTGAAGCGATGGCTCCTGGGAACGCATCAAGGGGCGGGCCGGCCGAACCACCTCGATTATTACCTGGACGAATTTACGTTCCGCTTCAACCGACGGACTTCCCAGTACCGAGGGCAACTTTTCTACCGGTTGGCGCAACAGGCCGTGGCGGTTGAGCCGGCACCGTACAAGGACTTGATCGGCGCTAACCACAACTGATAGGAGTTACCTGAGTCAAGTGGATAGGCCCTTTCGTGAAAATTATTTAAATGCTCGATGCTATTCACGAATCAAGGTTAGTGTGCTTGAACATGACGTAGCAAATCCGGATAATGATGCGCGAGCGAATAGAATCTTGGTGTAAGTTTGCAATTGAAAGCGCTCTCCAAGGAACTTGGGTAAGTTGAAGTTGTTTAGATTGCAGGATCTTCTGACTACACTTGTCATTTCTCCGCTACGGCTCTTGGCTTTTCCAGAGCGTGCAATCGATCTTCCCTCATGCTGTGATGAGGTTGTTTGTCCGGACTGCATTTATGAATATTGAACAGATTCGCGCAGCAGCGGAAACACAAGCCTGGTATTTATGCGATCCAGCCTGCCTCAAGATCTGTGTCGGGTCTTCGGCAGCGGATCCCGTTGCCGCTCGCATTGTCAATCTCTTGCAGAGTGCAATTGAAAAAGAAAATCTTGAGGCCAGAGTATTCCGTGCAGGTTCTTTTGGCTGTTACGATCTCGAGCCGATCGTAACCGTAGAAATGCCGGGTCGATTTGCTGTCCTCTATAACAACGCGACTCCGGAGAAAGTCGCCGATTACATACACGAGGCTGATTCTGCCACTCTCGAAATCATCAAGCCGTTTTGTTACATCGGCAGCGAGAATTTCGGCGATGTACCATACATCTCCGAATTGCCTCTGGCAAGCCTGCAGAACAGAGTTGCGCTGCGCAATTGCGGATGGATTGATCCGGACGACATAAATCATTACATCTTCCGCGGACAGGGTTACATGGGGCTATCCAATGCTTTTCGGATGACTCCCCGGGAGATAACCGAGTCGCTGATTCCATCCGCACTGAAAGGCCGGGGCGGACCAGGTTGCTCTACTGGTGAAAAATGGAAGCTGGCAGGCCCTGACAATGCCGGCGGCTATTTAATCTGCAATGCTGTGGATCCTGACCCGGAAGCTCTGACTGGCCGGTTGCTGCTTGAAAGCGATCCACATTCTGTCCTGGAAGGTATGCTGATCGGTGCCTATGTGGCCGGCGCCTCGCGCTGCATTTTGCTTGTGCAGGGAAAGACAGAAGCCGTCAAGAGGCTTGGTAGCGCGCTGGAGCAGATGAGAACGTACAACCTTCTGGGTTCAAATATCCTGGATTCAAAATTCACCGCCGAAATAAAAATTGAAGAAATGCCGCCGGCGCTGGCTTCGGGCCACCGGATTGAGCTCTTTCGGTGTCTTGAAGAAAAGCGGTCCCTCCCGCACATGCTTCCGGGCCACCCTGCCGCCTTGGAAATCACCGGGCATCCCGTCATCATTGTAAATCCGGAAAGCATGTCGTGTCTTTCGGCCTTTCTATGCAACGCAATGAAATATAGAACGGGAACGAAAGTCGTGACGTTGTTGGGAAGCGTAAATCACAAAAGCGTAGCCGAGGTGCCCCTTGGCACGACGATCCAGCGCGTCATCGATCTCCTGGGAGGCGGAGTCTCCAACGGCAAGAGTATCAAAGCCGTGCAAATCGGCGGACCGAACGGGCTGTTCATGGCTCCGGAATCTCTTGACCTTCCGATCGGCTGCAGTGAAGACGAGGAATCGGTTTCCAATATTGGGTCAGGAAGCATAAAGGTTTTGGATGCCGATTCGCGCATTGTGGACACGATGAAGGAGGTGATGGCCTACATTCAGGTTCAGTCGTGCGGGAAGTGCGTTTTCTGCCGCGAAGGGTGTCTTCAAATTCTGAGCATTCTGGAAGACCTTTCTGAGAATAAAAATAGACCGGATGACTTGGATTTGCTTGTTACCATCTGTGAAGAAATGAAGACGGGATGTTTGTGCGCTTTTGGTCGCGCTGTGCCCGACGCGGTGATAACTGGCCTTAAGATATTTCGTGCGGACTGTGAGAAATAGCTGCGGATTTCGGATTGCGGATAGGAAGGCTTGGACTAGCAATCCGCAAAGTGAAATCCGCCATCGGATAATGGTGAATTTTGGATACGATCTCGCTTCAGTTTGACGGGCATGAAGTAACAGCAAAGCAAGGGAGCAGCCTGCTTGAGGCTGCACTGGCTGCCGGGATTTATATTCCTCATCTTTGCCATCATCCTGATCTGCCCCCGATCAACGCCTGCGGGTTGTGTATTGTGGAAATTAAGGGGACCGGAAATCCGGTCGCATCCTGTTCCACTTCGGCTGCGGAAGGGATGACGGTCACAACCAAAACAGAGAAGATAGACCGCTTGCGCCGGCTGGCATTGGAATTGATACTTTCCGGACATCCTTCGGATTGCGGCACTTGTAACAAATATCTCAATTGCGAACTTCAGTCCCTGAAGCAGTATCTGACCATCGAGGACCTGAGAGTGAGGAGACGGCCGAAACCTTTCCCCATCGTCCGCGACAATCCGCTTTTTGTGCACGACTTCAGCAGATGCGTTTTGTGTGGGCGCTGTGTTCGGGCCTGCCACGAGCTTCGGGGCGCCGGGGTGCTCTTCTATAAGAAACGAGGCAGAGAGTGCTTTATCGGCACTGTCTCAGACCTCTCGCTTGCAGAGTCCGGCTGCAGATTCTGCGGCGCCTGCGCGGAGGTCTGCCCCACGGGCGCGATCATGGACAACGAAGAGCTCATGCGAGGGAAAAACCGCCGCCGAGCCCTGGTCCCCTGCAAGTATGCCTGCCCAGCAGAAATCGATGTCCCGAGATACATCCGCAGCATCCGGCAAAAGAATTACGCGGCCGCCTCTGCGGTGATCAGGGAGAAGGTTCCCTTTCCGGCGGTTCTGGGATACGTGTGTAACCATCCATGCGAAGCTGCCTGCCGAAGAAGCCTTGTGAACCAAGCGGTGTCCATACGGGATCTCAAACGCTATGCTGTCGAACACGACGAACAGGGGCTATGGCAAAAAAACAGGACACCCAAAAGTGCTACTCAAAAGAGAGTTGCCATTGTCGGTTCCGGGCCCGCTGGTCTGACCGCAGGCTACTACCTCGCAAATCAAGGCCATAACGTGACCGTATTCGAATCTTTGCCTTTGGCCGGAGGTATGATGCGCTATGGAATTCCCGATTATCGTCTCCCAAGAAAGGTGCTCGATCGAGAAATCGCCTCTATTGAAGGAATAGGCGTTGAGATAGTCGGAAACACCCGCATCGAATCCCTTGAGACTCTTTTCAAAGATGGGTTTAATGCTGTTCTTCTGGCCGTAGGGACGCATGATGGACAAAGACTTCCTACAGAGGGCGCAGAGAGTGAAGGAGTGTTGACGGGCATTGATTTCTTGAGAAAAGTAAACATGGGAGAGGTCGTCCCCATCGGAAGGCAGGTCGTCGTTTTGGGTGGCGGCAATGTGGCCCTGGATTGTGCCCGACTGGCCAAACGGCTTGGCGCCGAACATGTGCATGTGGCATTCGTCGAAGATCGGATGTCAATGCGCGCCGATCCCGACGAAGTCGAACAGGGAGAGGCGGAAGGAGTTTTGATCCACCCTTCAAAATCTGTCAACCGGATACTGTGCAACAATGGTAAAGTCATTGGCGCGGAATTCCTGGAGGTGGACTCATTCGCTTTCGATGAGGACGGGAATATGCAGCTGGAGACGGTGGGGAATTCGCAGAAAACTATCGAGGCCGATTCGGTGATATTTGCGATCGGCCAAAAGCCTGAAGTGCCGCGAGGGTTCTGCCTTGAAATGCGCATCAACAGGTTCATCGAAGTGGATTCCTGTTCGTTCCAAACAAGCAGAGAAGGCGTCTTTGCAGCCGGAGATGCCGTGAGCGGCAAAGGATCGTTGATCGAAGCCATTGCATCAGGAAGAGGCGCTGCCATCGCCGTCGATACTTTCCTCGAAGGCAGCGGGGTTATCGACGAGAAACTTGCTCCAGAGGTGGAGCCCTGCGCCAGCTTAGGACCCGGAGAGGGGTTTGCATCCATGAGCCGCTGCAGTATTCGTGATTTTGATGAAACGTTTGCCACAGGCGAATCAATGCGCTGCCTGCAATGCGATCTGAGATTGAAGATCGCAACCGTAAAAGTCTGGGGCAACTATTAATTGCGGTTTACAGATTGCGAATTGCGGGTGGGACATTGAGATCCTCCAAACCGCAATCGGTCGAATGGAGTGTGGCAATGAATCCAAGCCTGACAGCGACTGAGGCGGATGTTGTGGTGATCGGCTCCGGGGCCGCGGGATTGGCAGCTGCGCTGACGGCAGCCGAAGGCGGCGCAAAGGTTATCGTGTTCGAAAAGCAGCGCACGCCCGGAGGGACAGCCAATTTCTTCGAAGGAATGTTCGCTGTGGAAAGCGACTTGCAGCGGACACAGTACATTGAATACAGCCGGGATCAGGCCTTCAAGAACATGATGGAATACAGCCACTGGCGCGCGAATCCACGCCTGGTGAGAGCCATCGTCGATGAGTCCGCCGGCACGATCGCCTGGCTGCAGCGGCAGGGGATTGAATTCTCCGGCGTCACCATTAATATGCCCAAGGCTCCGCGGACCTATCACATCGTGAAGGGTGCCGGCTTGGCCGTCATAAGGACTCTGGTGACGAAAGCGAAAGAAAAGGGGGTGGACCTGCGATTGGGCGTTCCCGTGAAGCGAATCATCAAAGAAGGGGGGCGCGTTACTGCGGTTCTGGCCGAAGGGGATTCGGGCGACATTCGAGCCAATGCGAAAGCGGTTGTGATCGCCAGCGGCGGGTACGCGAACAACAAGGAATGGATCAAAAAATATACAGGATTTGATCTGGGGATAAATTTGCTTCCCGTCGGCAATGCCGACAAATTCGGTGACGGCATCCGCATGGCTTGGGAAGCCGGGGCGGCGGAAGAGGGCATCGCTGTCCTGGAGCTTTACCGGGCTGGCCCGATCACGACCGAAATCGGGGGAGAGGTTGAGTGGCCGACCGTCCAGCCCGATCTCTGGGTGAATCCGCGGGGCGAACGGTTCTGTGACGAAAGTATAGCATTTTACGATACTTCCGTTGGAAATGTTAATGCAAAGGTTAAAGAAGGATATACCTACAGCCTGTTTGATGACTCGATCCTGCAGCGCCTCAGAGAAAAAGGGATTGATAAATGTTTGAATGTGCGAACACCGTCGGGGACAAAGCTTCTGCACTTTGAAAAGGAAATGGAGATCCTGCTTGAAAAAGGGAATACGGATGTTTCGGTCGCGGATTCGGTCGAGCAGTTGGCCGGGAAACTGGGAATGGATGCTGCCGTGCTGAAGTCCACCGTCGAAGAATACAATCGCTGCTGTGCAAAAAGGCATGATGACCTCTTCGCGAAAGACCCAAGATATCTGCGGCCGCTGACAGGACCAAAATTCTATGCCGTAAAAGCGCACACGGTTTTTCTCGGTACGATGGGTGGAATCAAGATCAATCAAAACACCGAGGTTTTGGATAAAAAAGATAACGTGA
>Ga0326728_10002070_pt1 | contig 68274 bp, 64 predicted proteins | sample MB3enrmetagenome_FD_207602 | JGI IMG/M metagenome (GOLD analysis project Ga0326728, IMG submission 207602) | Lab enriched peat soil microbial communities from McLean, Ithaca, NY, United States - MB31MN | ecosystem: Environmental > Terrestrial > Soil > Wetlands > Peat | place: USA: New York... | reverse complement strand
AAACTCAGAGACTGGAATGGAAACACTCACGACCGAGGGAATCGGTAAAAGCTACAAAGGCCGCCAGGTGGTCCGCGGCGTCAACCTGAAGATCTCCCGGGGCGAGGTGGTGGGACTGCTCGGCCCTAACGGCGCGGGCAAGACGACCAGCTTCTACATTATTGTGGGGCTGATTGCGCCGGAGAGCGGCCGGGTGATGGCCGACGAGACCGACATCACGCGAGTGCCGATGTACCTGCGGGCGCGCAACTACGGCATCAGCTACCTGCCGCAGGAGCCTTCGGTCTTTCGCAAGCTCACCGTGGAAGAGAACATTCTGGCGGTGCTGGAGGCGCAGTCTCTGGACCATGCCAAACGCCGGTCGATGGCCGACCGGCTGATTCAGCAGCTCAACCTGGGGCACATCCGCACGACGCGGGGCTATGCGCTCTCTGGCGGGGAGCGGCGGCGGGTGGAGATCGCGCGGGCGCTTTCGATCCAGCCCAAGTTCATCCTGCTCGACGAGCCCTTCAGCGGGATCGACCCGATCGCGGTGCTGGAGTTGCAAAAGATCATCTTCGACCTGAAGGCGCAGGGTATCGGGGTTCTGATTACGGATCACAATGTGCGCGAGACGCTTTCGGTGACCGACCGGGCGTACATCATCGCCGAGGGGCTGATCTTCCGCTCCGGAACGCCGCACGAGCTTGGCAACGATGTGGACGTGCGGCGGATCTACCTGGGCGAGGGGTTTTCGCTGGGATAAAAACAGGGACTAGGGACCAGGGGCTAGGGACTGGGTTCCAGGTGCTGGGTGCTGGGTGCTGGGTGTTGGGGACGTACGGTGCTCACGGGTCTGTGTTTCTTACTCCCTGCTTTTTCTTTTCTCCGCGTACTCGCGCGGGGTGGGAATGGGCTCTAGGTTGCGCCCGGCGAACATGTCGGCGAAGAGTGAGACGAACTCCTCATGCACCAAGCCATTCGAGGCCAGGACCTCACGGCTGTCGAGCAGGAACTTGCCGCCTGAGAAGTTGGTCACCCTTCCGCCGGCCTCTTCTACGAGGAGCATACCTGCCGAAGTATCCCACGGATTCAGATTGAACTCCCAGAAGGCGTCAAGCCGGCCGCAGGCCACGTAGGCCAGATCCAAAGCCGCCGAACCCGCCCGGCGCACGCCGTGCGAGCGCAGCGTGAACTCGTGATAGAAGTGCGCGTTGGGATTGTCGTGGCGCTTGCGGCTGGGAAAGCCTGTGGCGATCAACGACTCGGCCATGTCTCGCGTTTTGGAGACGTGCATCGGCCTGCCGTTGAACCTTGCGCCGACGCCGCGCTCGGCGGTGAAGAGCTCGTCGCGCAGGGGGTCGTAGATCACCGCCGCCACCACCGTGCCGTCGGCGTTTTCGGGAGTGCCGGCGGGCCGGTGTTCGAGTCCGAGCGATACGCAGAACTGGGGATGTCCGTGGGCGAAGTTGGTGGTGCCGTCGAGGGGATCGACGTACCAGCGGTACTCGCCGGTCATGCGGTCGCGGGTTCCCTCCTCGCCGTAGATGCCGTGGGAGGGAAAGACCTCGGCGAGGCGGGCGCGGATCAGCTTTTCAGCGGCGCGATCGGCAGCCGTAACCAGATCGACGTCGCCTTTGTATTCGGTCTCGACGCCCTCGGCGTAGAACCTGCGCAGGCATGCGCCGGCGTCGCGCGCAACCTGCGTAGCCCCGGCAACGAATCCCTGGCCGGAAAGCGCGTCCGCCGATCCCGGAGCCGCGCTCAAACCAGCCCCTCACGGGCGGCGCTGGAGGCCAACATACCGGGTCGCTGGCGCAGCTCAGTGATGGAGCGGATCTGGGTTTTGTAGATGAACAGATTGGGCTGGCCCTCGCGCGTGAGGCGGATCATGGAGTCGTCGAAGTACTCGATCCATCCGCGCACGGCGTCTCCGTCGCGCAGCTTGACGCTGACCACCACCTTGCGTTCGCTGAGCGAGCGCAGGTAGAGCGCTTCCTGCCCGGTTTCTCCGGGCGGAGGAGTCTTGGAGCGGCGGCGGGCAGGGGCAGCGGGAGTCATGCTGCCATTGTAACGGGATCGCGTGCGCCGGCGCAGGCTCGATGGCGGCGACGCCCGATGAAGTAGTATGGCTCAATCATGATCAGACGCTTTTCCGCACTCGTTCTGTTTGCCCTGCTGGGCTTCGCGCTGCCTTCGCCAGCGGCGGAATCGGATTATGCCAAGCTGCTGGCGGTGCTCAAGTCCGGCAACACGCACATCGACTACCAGCAGCTGCGCTTCGACTATATGGAGTCGCCCGAGTTCAAACAGGCCAAAGATACGACCGCGACCGAGAGCGCGATGGTGCAGGCGATGAACGCGAAGGACTTTGCCAAGGCGCTGGCGTGCGCCGAGGAAGTGCTGGCCGGCCAGTACGTGAACCTCGACGCGCACTATGCGGCCTACCAGGCCAGCAAGGCGCTGGGACAAAACGACAAAGCGGAGTTCTACCGCGCTGTCTTTCACGGGCTAGTGCAGTCCATCCTGAACTCAGGCGACGGTGCGAAGCCGGAGTCGGCATGGGTGGTGATCTCCGTGCACGAGGAGTACGTGGTGCTGAGCATCCTGGGGATGCGGCCGGGAACGCAGTCCGTGATCCACAAGGACGGCCACAGCTACGACGAGATGAAGGTGAAGGACGAGAAGGGCGCGGAACACACCTATTACTTCAACGTGGATATTCCGTTCAAGCATTACCTGTAGCGGAAATTGCGTTCAGCGCGAGTCGGCGTAGTAGCCGGTGCGGTGGCGGAGGTCGAATGCGCCGGCCGCGGCGCGGGGAATCTCCACCGTGATGCGATGAAAGTCCCGGCCCGGCTCCTGGTTGTGGGGATAGTAGGCCAGCAGATACGAGGTGCGGAGATCGTCGGAGACCTTGGCGAAGGCTTTGTCGAGGCCGCCGTCTTTGACGTAGTAGCTTTTGCCGCCGGTCTGCTCGGCGAGGGTGATGAGCGCGTGCTCGCCGCCGGTCGAGCGGCCGGCCGAGGCCTCGATGGGCACGTCGATCAGCGCGTAGACCATGACCTCGTTGCGCAGGGCCGCTTCGAGCGCCTGGGCATAGGTTGCGCCCTGGACGGTATCGTCGCCGTCGGAGACGACCAGGAGCACCTTGCGGCCTTCGCGTTTTCCTAAAGCCTCGGAGGCCTGGCAGACGGCATCGTAGAACGCCGTGGCAAAGTCGCCGCGCAGTTGGCCGAGCCCACGATCGATCTGCGCAAGTTTATTGGTAAACGGGGTGAGTGTGTGAACCTCGGTGGCGAACTCCATCACGCTCATCTGATCCTGCTGGCGCAGCAGGGCGTGCGCAAAGCGCCGGGCCGCGCCGGCCTCTTCGCTCATGTCTTTTCTGACGCTGCCGCTGGTGTCGATGGCCAGCGTCATGTTGAGCGGCAGCTCGGACTGGCGTTCGAAGACCGCGATGGTCTGCGGCCGGCCGTCTTCGCGGAGGGCGAAGTCTTCCTTTGTGAGTCCGCCGACGAGAGCGCCGTTTGCGTCGGTGACGTTGACGAAGACGTTGACCAGCTTGACGTCGACGCGGATGGTCGGCGCGGGCTCCTCCTGAGCGCGGGTTACGGCGGCGGCGGCCAGCAGCAGCAGCGCGGCAAGCCGGAGGACCGGGCCCACGGGGGAGTGGCGCATTACTGCTTCGGCTCCGGAGAATCGACGGCGGGAGCGATGGCTATCTCGGCAGGAAAGGGCTCGCCGGGAGCCCACACCGCGCCGTCGACGAAGATTTCTTTCTTCCAGATGGGCACGGTCTGCTTGAGGGTGTCGATGATCCAGCGGCAGGCGTCAAAGGCCGCGCCGCGATGGGCGCTGGCTACGACGATGAGCACGCTGGACTCGCCGATCTCCATGTGTCCCAGCCGGTGGACGAGCGTCACATGGCGCACCGGGAACTTCTCGAGCGACTGCATCGCAAGTTCGCGCATCTGCTTGAGCGCCATCTCCTCGTAGCCCTCGTATTCGAGGTAAAGGGTCTGGCGGCCGCGCGAGTGGTTGCGCACAATGCCGTCGAAGACGGTGACAGCGCCGTCTTCCGGGGCTTTGGCGGCGGCGATCAAAGCATCGGAGGCGATCGCGTCGCGGGTGAGGTAGACCGTAATGGGTTCGATGGTTGTCTCCTGGGGCGCGCCGCCTGAGACGGGCGGCAGCAGCGCCACCTCGTCGCCGTTGTGGAGCACCTGGGCGGCGGTGGCGTACTCGGCATTTACGCCGACGGCGATGGAACGCAGCTCCGGCAGATGGCCGCCGGCGGGCGGATGGGCGCGCAGACGATCGAGCAGCGCGGCAACGGTTGAGCCCTCGGGCAGCTCGATTGAGGCCGTGGAGCCAAGCGACTCCTTGAGAATTCCGAATGCGAGAATGCGAATTTGCATGACTTAACTAGGATACCGTCTCATGCGGTTGGACGGCGGCGGGCGCGATTGGGAATCGGCGGCGGTGGGAAATAGCCGGCCGTTCGCGGCAGGACTACGGAAGGCAGGGGGCTCTTGGTATCTTGAGTGCCAGGATCATATTACCCGCAATCCAGACGATTTGAGGCTCGCTATGCCCTGCGCACCGGATGAACTCCGCCACGTCCCGCTGTTTGAGCTTCTCGACGACGATGAAGCCCGCGTACTCGCCGACCGGATCGAGATCCGGCGCTTCGACGCCCGGCAGCAGATCTATCGCGCCGGCGAGGCCTCCCAGCACGGCTACATTCTAATGCTGGGCAAGGTGCTGGTTTCCACCACCGACGAGGACCAGCAGGAAGTGCTGGTGGACGAGCCGGACCACGGGGATTTCTTCGGGTTCGCGTCCATGCTTGCCGAGACCGCGCACATGACCACGGCGATGGCCGTGGAAGATACGGTGTGCCTGGAAATTGGCCGCGACGACCTGGCCGAGCTGATCCGCGCCAGACCCATGGCCGGCATGGACATGCTCACCGTGCAGGCCCGGCAGTTTCACGCCTCGCAGAGCCTGGTCCGCAGCCGGGCCAATCGCAACCCCAACGACGTCATCGAAGCGCAGACGACGTTTGGCCAGACGCTCGCCGACCACGTGGCGCGCTTTGGCGGATCGTGGAGCTTCATCATCCTCTTCGCCGTCACGCTCATCATTTACTCGAGTACCAACGTGGTGCTCAAAGGCAGGGCCTGGGATCCGTATCCCTTCATTCTGCTCAATCTGTTTCTGTCGATGCTGGCTGCCATTCAGGCGCCGGTGATCATGATGAGCCAGAACCGGCAGGACGAGAAGGACCGGCTGCGCAGCGAGCTCGACTTCGAAGTAAACAAGCGCGCCGAAAGCGAGATTCAGTCGCTTTCAAGCAAGCTGAGTCTGATTACCAACAAGATCGAGGACCTGGAGCAACTGGTGCGCGGAACTCCGGGCAGCGCGCTGGGCGTGTGCGGCGGATAGGGCGGCGGATTTGCCGATGCGATCCGCTCAGCCGAACTTGTAGGTGAATCCGGTGGGGGTGCCCCACAGGTTTCGCGCGCGGTCGTGATAGAAGATGGAGAACTCGATGCCGCCGAGGTCGTAGTCGAAGAGGGGGACGCGGTCGAAGGTGTAGTCTCCGCGCACCGAGTACTCGTCACCGCCACAGTCGACCATCAGCGTGTCGCGGCTGGAGAGCCGCTCGGGGTGGGTGAGCAGCATGGAGGCAAACGAGAAGGCCCCGAGCGCGAACTCATTTGGCGCGAGAACGACGCGGGTGCGGCGGGCGGATGAGCCGCGGTGCAGGATTCCGGCCTGGGCCGCCACCACCAGGATGTCGCAGCCTTGCTGCTGTTCGGCGAGGATGGACTCGGCCAGGGCCGAGCGCTCAGTCTGGCGCAGGTATTTGCCGTCGAGCTTGCCGATCAACCGGTTGGAGAACCTGCGCCGTTTGCCCAGCGCATCGATGATCGTCTCCACGGCTTCGTTGTAGGTGGTCGCAATGGCCTGCCAGCGCGGGATGGCGAACCATGCGTCGGCGCCTTCCAGCAGCGGACGCCGCGCCAGCTTTTCATGGCAACTGCCAAGCTGCGGAAAGACCTTGCGCAGTTCGGTGACCTGCGCCTCGATGGGGCGCACCCGGTAAGTGGTCGGATATACCCGCTCGGAGGCAACCTCCTCGTCGCGGAACTTGTCGCTGATGGCGTGGCGCTGGATGGCGGCGAACATGGCCTCGGCGATCTCGTCCTTCAGAATGCCATTGGTTTCGATCACCGCCTGCGCGGCCTGGCGGTCCAACTGCTCGATGGCTCGCTCGTAAGCCTTCTGCACCGCCTCGCCCAGGAACTCCTGCAGCATGCGGTTCTGCTGCTCGGTGGTGTTGCCGGCAAGCGGAAGTGGAAGAACGAAATGGGAGGTGGCCATGGTTGATACCCGCTCGCGCCGCTGCGCCTAGCGGATTTATCGGCGGTTACCAAGGTTTCTTGAGCGGGAAACGGGGCGGGGGGATCAAGGGGTTCAGGGACTGAGGGACACAGCACCAGAAGGAAGCGGCCATCGCCTGGCTGGGCGATGGCCGCTTGTGTTCCCGGCTGTGGTCAGGCGGTTGCGACGACGGGTTCCGCCGGAGCTTCCGTGCGGGCCTTGAGCCGCGGCAGCGCTACTGCGAGCACGTCTTCAATGCGCGAGGCGTAGTGGATGTCGACGCCCGCGGTCAGCTCGGGGGTGAGGTCTTCCTCGACATTCAGGCGGTTCTCCGCAGGCAGGATCACGGTGGTGACGCCGGCGCGGCGGGCGGCCAAGAACTTCTCCTTGATGCCGCCGACGGGCAATACGTTGCCCGAGAGGGTGATCTCGCCGGTCATGGCGGTGAGCGGCAGGACGGCGTGGTCGGTGAGCAGCGAGACCAGCACCGTGGCCATGGTGACGCCGGCCGAGGGACCATCCTTGGGGATTGCGCCGGCGGGAACGTGGATGTGCAGGTCGATGTCCTTGTTGAAGTCCTCGGCCAGGCCGAGCGATGCGGCGTTGGAGCGGACCCAGGTGAGCGCGGCCTGCATGGACTCCTGCATGACCTCGCCGATCTGGCCGGTCATGGTGAAGCTGCCCTTGCCCTTCATCTTGTTGGCCTCGATGAAGAGGATGTCTCCTCCGGCCGGGGTCCAGGCGAGACCGACCGCGACGCCGGGGCGCTTGACGCGCTCTGCGACCTCGGTATCGACGCGGACCTGGATGCCGCCGAGGAAATCGCGGATGACGGCGGGCGAGACGACGAGCTTTTCCTTGTTGCCCTCGACGATGCGGCGGGCCTGTTTGCGGCAGATTGTGCCGATGGTCTGCTCGAGCTTGCGCACGCCTGCCTCGCGCGTGTAGTGGCGGACGATGTGGCGGACGGCGTCATCGGGAAACTCGATCTGTTCCGGGGTGATGCCGTTCTCCTTGATCTGCCGGGGAATGAGGTAGCGGATGGCGATGTGCAGCTTCTCCTCTTCGCTGTAGCCCTGCAGGGGGATGATTTCCATGCGGTCGATCAGCGGCGGCGGCACGGTGTCGAGCATGTTGGCGGTGCAGATAAACAGGACCTTGGAAAGATCGAAGGGCACGTCGAGATAGTTGTCGCGGAAGGTGGAGTTCTGCTCGGGGTCGAGCGTTTCAAGCAGCGCGGCGGCCGGATCGCCGCGGAAGTCGCGGCCCAGCTTGTCGACCTCGTCGAGCATGATGACGGGGTCGTTGGTCTCGGCGCGGCGGATGCACTGAATGATCTGGCCGGGCAGGGCTCCGATGTAGGTGCGGCGGTGGCCGCGAATCTCGGCCTCGTCGTGCATGCCGCCGAGAGAGATGCGCTGGAACTTGCGCCCCGTGGCGCGGGCGATGGAGCGGCCGAGCGAGGTTTTGCCGACGCCCGGAGGTCCGACGAAGCAAAGAATGGGGCCCTTCATGTCGGGCTTGAGTTCGAGGACGGAGAGATAGTCGAGGATGCGGTCCTTGACCTTCTTGAGTTCGTAATGGTCCTCGTCGAGGATCTCGTGGGCCTTGTTGATATCGACCTTGGCGGCGGAGGATTTTGCCCAGGGCAGGACGGCGAGCCACTCGATGTAGTTGCGAGTGAGGGAGTAGTCGGCGGCCATGGGCGACATGCGGGAGAGGCGCGAGAGCTCCTTCATGGCCTCTTTTTTGACGTCGTCGGGCATGCCGGCGGCTTCGATCTTCTGGCGCAGCTCCTCGATCTCGCGCTGGCCCTCGTCCTGCTCGCCGAGCTCCTTCTGGATGGCCTTGAGCTGCTCGCGGAGGTAGTAGTCGCGCTGGGACTGCTGGACGGAATCCTGGACCTCGTTCTGAATCTTGGCGCGGAGCTGCTGAACCTCAAGCTCTTTGACGAGGAGCTTGTTGAGCTGGTCGAGGCGCTCGACGATGCCGGGAGTTTCAAGGATCTGCTGCTTGTCGGCGGTGGTGAGGAAGGGCAGCGAGGAGGCGACAAAGTCGACCAGGCGCGCGGGCTCCTCGATGTTGGCGGCGATGGTGGAGAGCTCGTCGGATAGGGTGGGCGATTCGGTGACGATCTGCCGGAACTGCTCGACGACGTTGCGGACCAGGGCCTCGGAGTTGGAGGACGGAGCGGGCTCAAGATCGGCAAGGGTCTCGAACTCGGTGACCATGAAGGGCTCGGTCTGGGTGAAGTTGGTGAGCCGGACGCGGCTGACGCCCTCGGTGAAGACAAAGCGGCTCTGGTTGGGCATGCGGACCACTTTGTGGACCGTGGCCAGAGTGCCGACGGTGTGCAGGTCGGCGGGGGTGGGGGAGTCGAGCCGGGGGTCGATCTGGGCGGCGACGATGATGGTGCGCTCTTCACCGAGGGACTCGATGAGCTGAATGGAGCTTTCACGGCCGACGGTAAGTGGTAGAACGGCATGGGGAAAGAGCACGGTGTCGCGGACAGGGAGAACAGGGATCCTGCGAGGGGCGCTGGAGGGGGAGTCGGGGGTCAGTGGAGCGGTGGGCCGGTTAAACATTGAGTGTCCTCGTATCAGCTTCTTTCATATTAGAGTACGCAGGTATCCGCAAGTTTCAAATTTTAGCACGCTCCGCGGTGCAAATCCTCAGTTTCTTGCTCCCGGCCCGTGATTCCCTCCCCCGGCTGGGATACGGCCGGGTGGGATTTCCGGTTCCCGAGCGCGGGGTTGGCGACCGTAGGCGGGGGTACCGGCCGGTTCTCGCGAGCCGGAGTCAATGTGTTTCACCAGTGGTGTATCGGCGGATCGGGGTCGAGTGTGAGGGGCTGACGGGGCAGCAAGCCGGGGTGGCAACAACCTGCACTGGCAGTCGTTAGTATAGGGAGAGATAATCACAGGCTGCGGCTGTTTTTTGGGGATCGATGGCGGAGCTCAAAGGGAGAGCGGGCACGGAACGGGCCAGCCAGCGGATGCGGCCGGGCCGGCTGAGGGCCGTGGCGGTTGCGGTGCTGGCTGTGGCGGGATTTCTCTGCCTGGCGGCTCCGCTTGCCGCTCAGCAGGGAACCTCTCAGGGGCAGGCGGAGGACTCCGCTTTTGCCGGCCTTCCGGTTGCGGGGGTCCGGTTTGAAGGCGTGAGCGAGGAGCGGTTGAAGCCGCTGGGGGCCGAGCTGCGCGCCCTGGTGGGGAAGCCGTTGAGCGCGGAGAAGCTGAAGAGCGGCCTGCGGGGGCTTTATGCGACCGGGCTGTACGAGTCAGTGGAGGCCGCGGCGGAGCGCTCCGGAGACGGTGTGACGCTGGTGTTTCGCGGCGAGCCGAGGATGTTTATCGGCGAGGTAAGCGTGGACGGTGCCAAAGGGGCCACGATGAACACGCAACTGGAGCGGGCGGCGCGGCTGGAGCCGGGGACACGGTACACGCGGGCGCGGCTCGATGCGGCGCTGGTCCAGATGCGCCAGACGCTGGCCGATAACGGCTATCGGGAGCCGGCGATCGCCGAGACTGTTTTGCCCCACCCGGAGAGCCAACTGGTAGATATTCAGTTTCGCGTGACCTCGGGGCCGCGGGCGCGGGTAGGCGGCGTGGGGTTGACGGGCGATGCCGGGATGACGGTGAGCCAGTTCCGGCGCGCGGGGCATCTGCGCGCGGGCTCGGGGGTCACGCACGATACTGTGAGCCGGGCGCTGGACGGGGCGCTGAAGCACTACGAGGAAGAGGAGCGCCTGGAAGCCGAAGTGAAGCTCCAGAACCAGCAGTACTCGGCGCAGGGCCGGAGAACCGATTACCTATTCGCCGCGACCCGGGGGCCGCGGGTGGAGGTATCGGTGAGCGGGGCGAACGTGGATGAAGGGCGGATCCGGCGGCTGGTGCCAATCTACGAGGAAGGCAGCGTGGACGAGGACCTATTGAATGAGGGCAACCGGCGTCTGCGCGACTACTTCCAGCGGCTGGGCTACTTTGACGCCAAAGTGACGCACGAGCAGGGGACGGGGACCGGGGAGTCGGTGACGATCCACTTTACGGTGGAGCCGGGGCCGCGGCGGCGCGTGGAGCAGGTTCGGGTTACCGGCAACCGATACTTTCGCGAGGAGACGCTGCGCGGTTTGCTGGGAGTACATGCGGCAAACACGTTCGACCGGCAGGGGGCTTACAGCCAGGAGCTGGCGGCCTCCGATGCGGCGGCGATCGAGAAGGAGTATCGCAACAACGGATTCGCGCAGGTAAAGGTGACGGTAGAGACGAAGGGGCCATCGGTGGCGCCCCGGCATGGGACCTCGCCGCTGACGGTGGTCTACCACGTGGAGGAGGGCGCGCAGACCCGCGTGGGCCACCTTGCGATTGTGGGCAACGGGCATATTGCGACCGGCATGCTGACGCCGCTGATGAACACCCGGGCCGGACAACCGCTCTCGCCCGAGTATCTGGCCGGGGACCGGGACGCGCTGCTGACGATGTATCTGAGCCGGGGCTTCGAGCAGGTGGCGGTGGAGGTAAGCGAGCAGCCGCAGCCGGACGGCACGGTGGATGTGACCTTCACGGTGCGCGAGGGTCTGCAGGTCTTTGTGCGCGACGTACACGTGACGGGATTGCACTATACGCGGCCTTCGACGATCACCGGAGCAGTGACGGTTCATGCCGGCGAGCCGCTGAACCAGACGGCGATCGAGGAGACGCAGCGGAACTTGTACGAGTTCGCGCTGTTCAACGAAGTGACGACGGCGGTTGAGAATCCGGATGGCGCCGAGGCGTACAAGACGGTGCTTTTGCAGGCGGTGGAGGCGCGGCGCTGGACGCTGACCTACGGGTTTGGCTTCGAGGCCCAGACCGGGCAGCCGGAGAACAACTGCAAGGGCGCGAGCCTGGGCGGAGTGGCCTGCAATCCCAACGGCCAGACGGGGGTGAGCCCGCGGGTGATCGCCAACCTGACCCGGGGCAATGTGATGGGCCGGGAACAGTCGGCATCGCTCGAGGGAACCTACGGTCTGCTTGAGCAGCACGTCGCGCTGCTCTACCAGATTCCGCACTTTGTGGGCAATCGCAACATCGGGTTCACGTTCTCCGGCGGCTATGCCAACAGCAAGGACGTGACGACGTATGTGGCGTCGCGGCTGGACGGGGCGATGCGCTGGACGCAAAGCTTCAGCAGCTCCGGCGCGCTGCTGTCGAAGGCCAACACGCTGGTCTACGAACTGGACTTCCGGCGCGTGAAAGTGGCGGCGAGCAGTTTGCAGGTATATCCGGGGGCGATCGCGGAGCTGTCGACATCGGTGCGTGTAAGCGGGCCGGCGTTTACGTGGATTCGCGATACCAGGGACTCGCCTCTGGAGGCGCACCGGGGAACGTATACGAGCTTTCAGGAGTTTCTGTCGGCCAAGACGGCCGGGGCTGAGGCCGAGTTCAACCGGATCGATCTGTCGAACTCCAGCTACTATGAGCTTGGCCGGGGCAAGGTGGTGGTGGCGCGGAACACGCGCTACGGGCAGGTGCGGGCCTTCGGGTCGGGGTTCAGCGAACTGATACCGCTGCCCGAGCGGCTGTATGCGGGCGGGGCCACGTCGCTGCGGGGATTCAGCCAGAATGCGGCGGGGCCGCGCGATCCGGAGACGGGCTACCCGGTGGGCGGCGCCGGAACGCTGATCAACTCGACGGAGCTCAGATTGCCACCGGCGACGCTGCCCTGGGTGGGCAACTCGATGAGCGTGGTGCTGTTCCACGACATGGGCAACGTGTTTGCCAACGCTGGAGACGCGTGGGCCAGCTTTCTGCGGGTGCGCCAGCCGAACCGGGATACGTGCCGGGCGCTGGCGACGGTAGGGCAGCCGTCGACCTACGTGCCCACGGGGGCGACGACTTCGACGGGCACCCAGGGTGCGTGCAGCTTCAACTACTTCTCGCACGCGCCGGGAGTGGGGCTGCGCTACCATACGCCGGTGGGCCCGATCCGGTTCGACTTCAGCTATAACCTGAACCCGCCCATCTATCCGGTGAATATCAATTACTCGCTCTCCAATCCCTACTCCGCGCCGTACGTGGGGCAGGGGGGACACTTCAACTTCTTCTTCAGCCTGGGGCAGACGTTCTGATGGATGTACTGGCGCGAATTCGGAAGACGGGCGGGCTGGGAGCCGGTCTATCAACCATGCTCTTTGGCTGGTTGAGAGGTGGCGGGTTGAGTGTTGCGGTCTCCCAGGTCCCCAGATGCGAGGGACCTGGGGCAGCCAGGTTTTGTGGCTGGTTGGTTTTTCTTGCGTTGCTGCCGGCGGCCTCGGCTCAGAGTCCCGCGACTACCGTGCTGGACAAGGTGATCGCGGTGGTGAACCAGCAGGTGATCCTGGCGAGCGATCTGGACGAGGAGATGCGTCTGTCGGTACTGGACCCCGCGCAGCCGGAAGGCGGGGAACTTTCGCGGGCGCGGATGCTCGACCAGTTGATCGGCCGAGCGCTGGTGGAGCAGCAGATTCGCGACGAGGAGTCGGCGGCCTTGCAACCGGCGGAATCCGAGGTCGCTGCGCGCATCCTCGAAACGCGCAGCGAGCTGCCGATCTGCGTCCGCCGCCAGTGCGGCGACGACGGGAACTGGAAGGGGTTTCTGGCCGAGCAGGGGCTGAGCGAGGAGCGCGTGGAGGCCTACATGCGCTACCGGCTGGAGATTCTGGCCTTCATCGAAGAGCGGTTCCGGCCCGGCATTCGCATCTCGCCCGAGCAGATTGCGGACTATTACACGAGCAAGCTGGTTCCGCAGTACCGGCGCGGAGAAACCGTTCCGCAGCTCGAAGCGGTTGCGCCGCGCATCGAGGAGATTCTTCTCGAGCAGCAAGTGAACGCGGTGTTCGACCAGTGGCTTGAGAATCTGCGCCGCCAGGGAGATGTGGAGATTGTCGATCCGGCGCTCAAGGCGGAAGCGGGGAGCGGGCGATGAAGATCGAGCCGATCGAACGGGCGGAAGACGCGGTCCTGCGTGCGGGCAGCCGGGTGCAGCGGTTCTTCCGGCGTCACGTGCCGCTGGCCATCGGATCGATTGTGGTGCTGTCGGTGCTGCTGGGCCTGGAGCTTTACTTCTACGCGAGTTCGGAAGCCTTCCAGAACAAGGTGCGGCAGCGTCTTTCGCTGGCGATTGAGACCGCCTTCGGCGGACGGGTGGAGATCGGCTCGTTCCACTGGCGTCTGCTGTCGCTTGAGGCCGAGGCCGGCGGAGTCGTGATCCACGGGCGGGAGGCGTCCGGCGAGGCTCCTTATGCGCGCATCGAGCATCTTCGCGCAAAGGTGAGCATCCTTGGAATCTTTAGCCCGAGCGTGCGGCTGAGCGAGCTCGAAGTCAAGGGGCCGGCTCTGCACCTGATCGTCTACCCGGATGGAGAGACCAACCAGCCCCATCCACGACTGAAGATCAAGAGCAGCAAGACGCCGATCGAAAGGCTGTTCGATCTGAAGGCGGGCCGCGTATCGGTTGAGAACGGTTCGTTCGATATCGACAACCGGGCCGCGCGATTCGACTTTCAGGACCGGCATATTCCGCTCGATTTCCGGGCCGCGAATGTGACGGTGGGCCTGAGTTACGTGCAGGCGGCGGCAGGCGCGCCGGAGAGTTACCGCGTCGAGGTGGGAGCAACGGATCTTTCGCTGGTTCGCGGCGCGGGCCGGGAGCGCGAACCGGAAAAGCATGGAATGATGGCGGCTACCGTCGAGTTGACGCGAGCCGCGCTGGTGCTGCGCGAGTTCCGGCTGACGGAGCGGGACAGCGGTGTGGAACATACGTTGGCAGCGAGCGGAAAGCTTGAAGACTTTGCGCATCCGCGCTGGCAGGCGACGGAGCGGGGCGAGCTCGACATGGCGCTGCTGGAACCGGCGACCGGCTACGCGTTTGCGCCCGAGGGCATCGCGCATCTCGATCTGGCGGCGCATGGAACGGCGGCCGAGTTCGCCATCGACGGCAGGGTGCACGTCGATGGCGGCGCATACGTTGGCACCGGGGTTGTGGCGCACGGGATCACGCTGGACTGCCGGGTTCACGCCGACCAGGGCCGCCTGCTGATCAACGAAATCACGGCGCGGCTTAAACCGGGAGGAGAGATTGCGGGTACGGTCGATCTGCGCCACTGGCTGCCGCCCTCGCCCAGCACGCCGCGGCTGGAGCCGGCGGCGCTCAAGGTGCAACGCGGGCAGCCGGCCGGCCAACTGACCGTAGCGCCCGGCGACAACACGATTCCAGTGGACGGCAAGGTCACGGCCGAGTTCAACAACGTTACCCTCGACACGCTGCTGGACATGGTGAGCGTACCGCCGTTTCAGCGGCTGGGAATCGATGCGCTGCTGAACGGTCCGGCGACTGCGAACTGGACCCGCGGCGACAACCAGACGGTGGTGGTGAGCACCAGGCTGACGCTGAGCCCTTCCGGCCGCGCGACCGCCGAAGCGCCGGCCAACGGAGTGGTCGATGCGACCTACGCGCACCGCGATGGATCGGTGGAGGTGCGCAAACTGGCGCTGGCGCTGCCGGAGAGCACGCTTGAAGCCGGCGGCAGGATCGGCGCTTATCCGATGACCAGCGCCACCTCGCTGGCGGTGAGCCTGCACTCGCGGCGGATCGAGGAGTTCGACACAGCACTGCGCGACCTGGGAGTGGAGAGCGGGGGCCGGAGCGGCGTCTCAGCGCTTCCGGCGCACATCGGCGGGCAGACGGACTTTACGGGAACCTGGACGGGGTCGCTGCTGAGGCCGCGCATCGCGGGCAGCGCCAGGGCAACCGATCTCGCTATCGAGATGGTGGACAAAGGCGGCGGGCAGCGCTTGCTCAACGTGGATTCCGCCGAGGCTTCGGGCAGCTACTCAGACCAGCGCATCTCGATCGATCACGCGCAACTGGCGCACGGCGCGGCGCGGCTCACGGTGAGTGGCACGCTGGACGCGACGCCCGAAACCGGCCGCGTGAGCGCGGCGGCGGCCTCGGCCTACAACCGCGGCTCGGTGCTGCACGTGAAGGTGCAGGCGTCCAAAGTGGGAATCGCCGACCTGAGCGGGTTCACCGGCACGAGCCTTCCGGCAACCGGCACCATCGATGCGGGCTTCGAGGCCCACGGCACACTCTCTGCTCCGAGCGGGTCGGGGTGGGCGGAGCTGGACAATGGCAGCGCATTCGGCCAGCCGGTGGAGCGGGTCCACGCACAGGGAACGCTGAACGGCTCGACACTGGAACTGGCCGAGGTGAACGCCAGCCTGGCCCTGGGCTCGGTGACAGGCAAGGGCCAGTACGACTTCTCGTCTGAGCGCTATGAGATGAATGGCGAGGCCCGCGGCGTGGAACTGGGACAGTTGAACTGGGTCCGGCAGCAGGGAGTGGCTCTGAGCGGAAAGCTCAACGGAAATGTGAGCGGGACCGGAACCTCGGGCGATCCGCGTCTCGATGGGCGGGCGACGGTATCTGGCCTGGTGGTGAACGGCGAGCCGCTGGGCAGCCTGACGGCGACGGCGCATACGGCCAATCGCGCCGCCGCGTATAACGTGACGACCGCGCTGGCCGGCGCCGAATTGAAGGTGAATGGGCAGACCAGCCTTGTCGGCGACCACCAGACCGAGAACCGGCTGGAATTCAACCGCTTCGATGTGGGCAAGCTGCTCAAGGTAATGCACGTGGAGGGCATCAGCGGGGAGAGCGCGCTGGCCGGCGCGGCGACGCTGGCGGGTCCACTGGATCGGCCCAAGGAACTGCGCGGCGAGGTGCGTCTGGAACAGATGGCGCTGGCGCTCTCTGGCATACACATGGCCAGCGAAGGCGGCGTTCATGCGACGCTGGCGGACGGAGTGGTGAAGCTCGACCCGGTTCACATCACCGGCGAAAATACCGACCTGCACGCGGCAGCGACCTTGGTGCTGACCGGGGACCGGCACATGGATCTGGCGGCCAACGGCACGATCGACCTGAAGGTGGCCGAGACCATCGATCCCGATGTCGCGGCCAGCGGCAAGACGACCTTCGATCTCGAGGCTCACGGAACGCTGCAGCATCCCGGTCTGCGGGGCGAGATCAGCGTGGAGAACGGCGCGCTGGCACTTGGCGACCTGCCCAACGGGCTGAGCCAGATGAAGGGTTCGCTCGAGTTCAACCAGGACCGGCTGGAGGTGCGCAACCTGACGGCGATGACCGGCGGGGGCATGCTGAGCGTGGGCGGATCGCTGACCTATCAGCACGGACTCTACGCCGACCTCACCGCGACGGGCAAGGGCGTGCGCATCCGCTATCCGGAGGGCTTGAGTTCGCTGGCCGACGCCTCGCTTCGGCTTGAGGGGCCAAGGACCAATCTGCTGCTCAGCGGCGACGTGCTGATCACGCGCTTTGCGGTCAGCCAGGATCTGGATCTGACCGCGCTGGCAACCCAGGCGGGCGCGAAGGCAGGCGTGGTGGCGCCGCCCAGCGCGCCGTCGAACCATGTGCGGCTGGACATTCACCTGGCTTCGTCGCCGCAACTGAACTTTCAGAACGGATTCGCCAAGCTGGCCGGCAACGTGGACCTGCGGGTGCGGGGGACGATGGCCTCGCCGTCGATACTGGGGCGCATATCGATCACCGAGGGCAGCGCCACCATCGCCGGCACCCGCTACGAGCTGGAGCGGGGCGACATCACGCTCACCAACCCGGTGCGCATCGAGCCGGTAATCGACCTGACGGCGACCGCGCATGTGGAGGACTACGACATCACGCTGGGGCTGCACGGCACGCCGGAGAAGGTTGCGGTGAGCTATCGCAGCGATCCGCCGCTGCCGGAGTCCGACGTGGTTTCGCTGCTGGCGCTGGGGCACACCGAGAACCAGCAGCGGCTCTACACGCAGCAGCAGGAGCAGGAGTTCTCGTCGCCCTCGACGGACAAGCTGCTGGGCGGCGCGCTGAACGCCACCATGAGCAGCCGCGTGCAGAAGCTCTTCGGCGCGGGTTCGGTGAAGGTGGACCCGGATTACCTGGGCGCCTTCGGCAACTCGACCTCGCGGGTGACCGTGCAGGAACAGTTGGGCCGGACCCTGACACTGACCTACGCGACCGACGCGAACACGACCAGCCAGCAACTGCTCGAAGCCGATGTGGCCATCAACCGCCACGTCTCGCTGGTGGTGGCGCGCGACGAGTCGGGGGTGTTCTCGATGGTGCTGAAGGCTACGCGGAGATTCAAGTAGCTAGAAGCTGTTAGTTCTTAGCTCTTAGCTTCTGGCTACTGAACGCTCGTCCCTCGTCCCTCGTCCCTAGTCCCTGTTCCCTGTTCTCTGAAAAGACAGATGAGACCTTTTGAGGCCTCGCGTGTCTATTCAGGTGGAATGGCAGAGGGCATGAACGGCGAGGATGCGCCGAGGATGCTGGAAGTTGATTCCTGCCTGTTTCCAGGAGGTATGCAGCAATGAAGATAACATTGGGAAATGTTCGCCGCGCGATTGCGGCGGTGGCGCTGGCCGGGGCGGCAATCGCCGGTTCGCAGGCGGCGCGGGCGCAGACGCCCGATGAGACCGCGGCGGCGGTTCAGGCCAAACTGCACGCGAAACAGTACAGTAATGTGCGCGTAAGCGTGGATGCAAACGGTATTGCCACGCTCTCGGGGAAGGTGGAACTGTTTGAGTACAAGGCCGACGCCGACCGCATGACGCACAAGGTGAAGGGCGTAACAGCGGTTCGCAACGACATCGAGGTTGGCGGCGCAACGGTCTCCGACGCCGAGATAGCGAAGAAGCTCGCGCCCCAACTGGCCTTCAGCCGCGAGGGTTACGGCAATGTGTTTGACGCGATCCAGCTCAAGATTGAGGACGGCGTGGTGACGCTGGGCGGACACGTGCACGACTATCCGAGCCGCGACGCGGCGCTGGGCATCGCCGCGACGATGCCGGGAGTGAAGGACGTGGTGGACGAGATCGTCGTCGATCCGCTGAGCCCTATGGACAACCGCATCCGCATGGATGTGGCGCGGGCCATCTACAGCGCGCCGGCGCTCGATCGTTATGCGATCGACCCGCTGCGGCCTATCCGCATCAGTGTGCAGAACGGCAACGTGGAGCTTTACGGCACCGTGGACCGCGAGGCGGATAAGGACGTCGCATACATGCAGGCCAAATCGGTGCCGGGAACCTTCAGCGTGAAGAACTTCATCGAGGTCGCCGGCCAGCCGAGCGAGAAGCAGAAGAAGTAAATCCGACACAGGACGAAATACGAACCCCGGGAGCAATGGCTTTCGGGGTTCGCTGTTTCTGGAGCGTGCCGGGAGACCGAAAGGACACGCTTGAGGTGGATGCTCTTCGATACAATCCACCCACGGGCCTTTCTCACCCAAGGACGAAAACCATGAGATGAGGCAGACGCGGAGATGCATGGAAGAGACATCGCGGCAACCGATCGCTGAGCAGCCGGCCGTAGACGGCCTCACTCCATCTGTTGATCCCGGCGCGGGACGTGTGCCGCCTGCCCAGGCTCCCGCTCCTCCGGAGATGGGCGACGGCATCCTGTGGGTCTGCTTCGGAGCGCGGGGGCTGCGCTGGGGCTGGTCGGTGGCGTTGTTTCTCGCCGTCTACTTTCTTGAGCTGCTGATTCTCAGCCCCTATCTGTCGGCGGTCTTCGGCGCCGGGGATCTGTCGGTCAGGGACTTCACAGCGATTCGGATGTCGGCCCTCGAAGCTGTTTCGCTTGCGATGATCCTGGTCGCGGCATCTGTCGTCGCACTGGTGGAAGGGCGTAGTTTGCTGGACTTCAATCTGCGCGGGCCGCGCGGAGTGCGACATTTTCTTGCCGGGCTGGGGGCGGGATTTGCCGCGCTGTCGCTGCTGGTGGGCGCGCTCGCCATGGGCGGCTGGATTCACTTTGGCGGCGTGGCGCTGTCGGGCACGGCGATTATGACCAATGCGCTGTTGTGGGGCTTATGCTTTCTGCTGGTGGGCTGTGCGGAGGAAGGTATCTTCCGCTGCTACCTGCAATCTACGCTGGCTCGCAGCATCACGTTCTGGCAGGCGCTGGGCACGGTCGCATTCTTTTCGATCGACCTGCTGCTGAAGGCATGGGTCAACCTGGACATTCTTGCCGTCCTCAGCCTTAACATCCTGAAAACATCCGTAGGCGGCGCACCGGGCGTGTATGCGCTGGCGCTGCTGGGGGTTGCGCCCTGCCTCGCTCTTCACCTGAGGAAGGCGCCGGGCAGCAGCTTCTGGTATGCGGCGTGGGTCACCTCGACGCTGTTCGGGTTTGTGCACACGGGCAACGGCGGCGAGAACTGGGTGGGAATCTTTCAGGCGGCGTTTGTGGGCGTCATCTTCTGTGTCAGCATCCGGGTCACCGGCTCGGCGTGGTGGGCCATCGGCTGCCATGCGGGCTGGGACTGGGCGCAGACCTACTTCTACGGCACGCCGGACAGCGGCCTGGTGGGCAAGGGACACCTGCTGGACTCGACCATCACCGGCAACCCGCTGTGGAGCGGCGGCGCAGACGGGCCGGAGGGCAGCGTGCTGGGCGTCGGGGTTCTGCTGCTGCTGTTGGCGTGGCTGCTGGCGCGCTACGGACGGCGGAGCGTTGCGATCGCGGCGGTGCCGGAGCTTACCGCGGACTGAGGCCGCAGGCGGTATCCTGAAGCGAATCGATGACCGCTGAAAAATCTACATTGCTGAAGCGAACCGGGACGGCTGCGCGCTGGCGCAGAGTTGTGCGTCCAAAGATGCTGCTTTCCATTGCAGGCGGCCTCGTGGCGCTGGCGCTGCTTGCGGCAGCCTGCGTAATGCTGTGGCTCTACCGGGCGGAGCGGGCGGCGCTGCCGCAACTGGACGGCGAGCTGCATGTGGCGGGATTGACAGCGCCGGTCACCGTGCGCCGCGACGGACATGGAGTTCCCCACATCGAGGCAGGGAGCGAAGACGACCTGTTCTTTGCGCAGGGGTTCGTAACCGCCGAAGACCGGCTGTGGCAGATGGACTCCTACCGGCGCTATGCGAACGGCGAGCTGGCCGAGGTGCTGGGATCGTCGCTGGTGGAACACGACCGGGCGCAGCGGGTCTTGCAGATTCAGAAGACGGCGGAACGGGTCTGGGGGCGGCTTGCGCCGGACGAGCGTAGGCGCTTTGAAGACTATGCGCGGGGCGTAAATGCGTTTATCGCCGCATGTGAGCAGAGTGGGCGCTGGCCGGCGGAGTTCCGGCTGCTGCATTACAAGCCGCGGCCGTGGACCGGCGCGGACAGCGTGAGCGTGGGGCTGATGGAAGTGCAGGAACTGGACATGCACGCGGCCACCAAGCTCGACCGGCTGTACGTCCGCGAAAAGCTCAACAACGAGGAGCTGGAGAAGGATCTTTATCCCGTGGGTTCGTGGCGGGATCATCCGCCGACGGGGACCGAGACAGACTGGAATGAGCCGAAGGCCGCGCCAGTGGCGAAAAGACCCAGCAGCGACGACGACGACGACGATGAGGACGACAGCAGCCAGGCGCGGGTTGGCGGGTTGGGTGTCGATTTTTCCCGGGTCTCAGAATCGAGACCCGGGGCATCCACAGTGAGTGGCGTGACTGACGATGTGTGGCGGGCGCTGGGACGGCCGGAGTGCGCCGGGTGCATTCCGGGGTCGAACGAGTGGGTGATTGCGGGCGCGCATACGGCCAGCGGAAAGCCGCTGCTCTCAAACGACATGCATCTGCCGCTCTCGGAGCCGAACATCTGGTACATGGCGGCGCTCAAGGGGCCGGGGTTCGATGCGGCGGGAGTGACGCTGCCCGGGATGCCGTACATCGTGGCCGGGCACAACGACCATGTTGCCTGGGGATTCACGGCGCTCTACGCCGACGTGCAGGACCTCTACTTTGAGAAGCTGGACGGCAAGGGCAACTACGAGGACAACAATGGCGAGTGGCATCCGCTCGCTGTGGACCACGAGACGATTCACGTGCGCTTCGGCAAGGACGTTGCAGTCGATGTGCAGACCACCGAACACGGGCCGCTGGTGAACTCGATGGTGCATGAGCCGCGGCCGATTGCTTTGAAGTGGAACATCTACGATCCGGAGCTGAACGGGATACCGCTCTACGCGATGAACAAGGCGGCGAACTGGACGGAGTTTTCGCGCGCGCTTGCGGAGTGGAGCTGGCCCTCGCAGAGCGTGGCGTACTCCGACGACCAGGGGCACATCGCGTATCACGCGATTGGAAAGGTGCCGGTGCGAGGGGGCGGAGTGGGCTTATCCGATCTACCTCTGCCGCACAACACAAAGGACGAGCGCTCCGTTTGGGGCTACTCATTCTGTGCTGGGGTCTGTCCGACCTATATCCCCTTCGACAAGCTGCCGAATGCATTCGATCCGCCCTCGGCTTTTCTGGCCACGGCCAACGCGCGGGTGACGACGGATCAATCGCTGTTTCCGCTCACCGACGAGTGGGCCGATCCCTACCGCAACGAGCGCATCTACAAGGCGCTCTCCGGGCGCAACGGATTGAAGGCCGCCGACATGCTGGCCGTGCAAACCGATGTCTACAGCGAGGTAGACCAGGAGATCGGCCACCGGCTGGCCTACGCGATCGACCAGACGGCGGGCACGGACGAGCGGCTGCGCAAGGCCGCGGACCTGATGCGGAGCTGGGACGGCAAGGTGACAGCGGACTCTGCAGCGGCCTCGATCGTGGACCAGACGCGCGCCGCCTTCTGGCCGTTGATCCTGAAGCCGAAGCTGGGCGCGGACCTGAAGCGCTACCACTGGGCGGAGCAGAACTTTGCCGAGGAAGAGATTCTGATGCACGGCAAGGCGGCGTGGCTGCCCGCCGGCTTCAAGGACTGGAATGCGCTACTGACCGAAGCCGTGCGCCAGGGGTTGAAGAACGGCCACGCGCCGACGGATCTGGACAACTGGAAGTACGGTGACTGGCATATGGTGGACGTCGAGCATCCTCTGGCCGCATTCTTGCCGTTGCTGGGCCGCCTGGCGGGAACGGGCATGCAGCCGCAAAGCGGCGACACAACCACAGTGAAGCAGACCGGCCGCGCCTTTGGGCCCTCGCAGCGGTTCACCATCGACTGGAGCGACATCGACGGGGCTACGGAGAACATTGTGCTGGGCGAGAGCGGCGACCCGCTCAGTCCTTACTATCGCGACCAGTGGAAGGCCTGGTACGAGGGCACGACCTTCGCGCTGCCGTTCACGGATGCGGCGGTGAAGCGCGAGACAACGCATGTGATCGCGCTCATGCCGTAAAAGCGATCCGGCTCCTAGACTGAAAGAGCGACGCCTAAAACTGGAGAGCGATGGAGGGCCACGGAGCCATGAGCCGAACGACCGTCAACGAGAGCACTTGCATCAAGGACTATAGTTGCGTGGCGGTGTGCCCCACGGGCACGCTTGGGATCAACGATCGCGGATTCCCCGAAGAAGTTAGCGAGGCGACCTGCATCTCCTGCGGGCATTGCATGGCGGTGTGCTCCACCGGCGCAATCGAGATCGACGGTCTGCCCGTTGAGGAGTTTGAGTCTTTGCCTGCCGCGATGGCCGGCCAAAAGGAACTTGAGGCACTGATGAAGAGCCGGCGCTCGATCCGGGTCTTCCGGGATAAGCCCGTTAGCGCGGAGACGATCGAGGCGCTGCTCGAGATTGCGCGCCGCGCGCCCTCGGCCAAGAACTCGCAACTGCTGCACTGGATCGTGGTGAACGGCAAAGAGAAGGTACGGGCGCTGGCTCGGGAGACGATCGAGGGGCTGCTGCCCGCATCGGCACGGCCGGCGCTGGTGGAGATGTGGGAGAGCGGCGCGGACCGGCTGCTGCGCGGCGCTCCGGCCGTGGTGCTGGCCTGCGCCCCGGCCAAGTTCTCCTGGGGCGCGGACGACGCCGTCATCGCGTTGAGCTATCTTGAGCTCGCGGCAGCGGCCCGCGGGCTGGGCGTCTGCTGGGCGGGATACCTGAAGTTGGTGGCGGCCTCGCACCAGCCGGTGCAGGATATGCTGAATGTGCCGGAGGGCTACGTGGTGCGCGGGGCGCTGATGCTTGGCGAGAGCAAGTTTCGCTATCGCCGCATTCCGCCGCGCAAACCGGCCAGCGTGAGCTGGATCTAGGGAGGAAACAAGCCGCTTGCGAAGCCATGCAACTTCGATTGCAGCGCGGCTGCGGCCGGGACGCGGAGTGCTGCTGGTGCTTGCGGCGGCGGCGTTGGCGGTTGCGCCCGAGCTCATCCGCGGCAGCTCCTGCGGGCACGACTTCGATGTGCATCTGGTCTCGTGGCTGGACTGCGCGAACGCCTGGCGTCATGGAATCTTGTATCCGCACTGGACACCGAGCCCGAACTATGCGGCCGGCGAGCCGAGGTTTGTTTTTTATCCGCCGCTGACGTGGATGGCGGGCGCGGCGCTGGGCCTGGTGCTCGGCTGGCAGCTTGCGCCCATCGTCTTCACGTTTCTGGTTCTGGGCGCGACCGGACTGGCCACGCGGGCGCTGGCGCTCACCGTGCTCGAAGAGGGCGCGGCAACGCTGGCCGGATGCGCTTCGATCTTCTCCGGCTTCACGCTGTTTACGGCGTATGAGCGCACGGCGTTTCCTGAGTTCATGGGCGGGGTTTGGCTGCCGCTGCTGTTGCTGTTTGCCCTGAGAGAGCGCCGGCCCACGGAGGGAGTGCTGTCGCGGGCGCTCGATGGATCGGCTTTTCCGCTGGCGGTGGTGCTGGGGGCGAGCTGGCTGTCGAATGCTCCGCTAGGGGTGATTGCAAGCTACCTGCTTGCGGCGGTGGCGCTGGTGGCGGCCCTGCTGCGCCGCAGTTGGGCGCCTGTGATACGCGCTGTGCTGGCCAGCGTGCTGGGGCTGGGCGCTACGGCCTTTTACTGGATTCCCGCAAAGCTTGAACAGCGCTGGGTGGATATTCGCCAGGCGACCGAAGACCCGGGATACAACTTTGAGAACAACTGGGCCTTTGCCCGCCACCTGGACCCCAGGCTGCTGCTGCACGACGTGGTGCTCAACCAGGTTTCGTGGATCTCGGTGACGATGATCGCCGTGGCTCTGGCGAGCGCAATCGTCTGCCGGCGGCGGGGCGTGTTTGCCGGCCGTGCAGAGTCGCGGGTGTGGTGGATGGTCTTTGCCGGCATCCCGCTGGTGGTGCTGTTCGTGCTCTTTCCGGTCTCGCGGCCGCTGTGGTCGCTGCCCGAGTGGAAGTTCCTGCAGTACCCGTGGCGTTGGATGGAGGCGGTCGAGGCGCCGATGGCGATCCTGTTGGCGCGCGCTGTGTGGCCCGCGGGGAAGATCGCGAAGCGCATCGTTGCCGGTGTTTGCGCGGCGGCGTTTTTGGGCGCGACGGTTTATGCCTCGATGAACTACTTTCAGGCGTGCTGGACGGAAGATACCGTGGCCTCGGTGGTTGCGAGCTACCGCGCCGGGGCCGGGTTCGAGGGGATGAACGAATACGAGCCACCCAACTCGGAACTGGAAGGGATCGCCACCGGGCTGCCCGATGCCTGCCTGGTGAGCGATGCGAAGACGGTGCTGGGCAAGCCTGGTGAGGATGGAGCCAATCCCGCATGGGGAGCGCAAGACGGCAGTTGTATAGCGGCCTTCTCGTGGAGGGGCGGGCAGGACACGAATCCCGAGCACCGCACGATGAGCGCAACGGCTGGGCAGAGCGGGTTCCTGGTGCTGCGGCTGCTGAGTTATCCCTCGTGGGACGTTCGAGTCAATGGCAAGCGCGCCACTTCCCTGCCCCGGCGGGCGGACGGATTGATCGCCGTGCCGGTGGAGCGTGGGCCGGTGCAGTTGACGGTGGATTGGACCACGCCGGACGATGTGTGGATCAGCCGCTGGCTGAGCCTGGCGGGACTGATCGCGCTGCTTGCCGTGGCCCTGCTCGAACGAGGGGATGAGCGCACTCAATTATCATGAATAGGATGAACGTGGACGTAAAATCGCTGGTTGTTGAGGGCGCCGAGCTGACCGATCGCGCTCTGGAAGCGCTGATTCCCTCGGTCGAAACCGTGCCTGCCTCGATTCACGGCGCCATGCGCCACTCGGTCTTTGCCGGCGGCAAGCGGCTGCGTCCGGTGCTGGCCATGCAGGCCGCAGTGGCGGTCGCGGGCGCGCTTCCGGCGGGCATTGAGAAGCTGGGCGCGGCGCTCGAGATGCTGCATACCTACTCGCTGATCCACGACGATCTGCCCGCACTCGACAACGACGACCTGCGCCGGGGCAAGCCCACCTGCCACGTGGTCTTCGGCGAGGCCATCGCGATTCTGGCCGGGGACGCGCTGCAGACCCGCGCCTTCGAAGTTCTGGCCGGGCTCGACTGTCCGCCGGCGGCGACGGTGGAGATCATCGGCCTCGTCGCCAACGCCGTGGGCACTGTGGAAGGCATGATCGGCGGGCAGGTACTGGACATCGAGAGCGAACACAAGAAGCCGACGCCGGAGCTGGTGGACGCCATTCATCGCGCCAAGACCGGAGCGCTGATCCGGGTGAGCGTGGTGGCGGGCGGCGTGTACGCGGGCGCGAAGGGCGACGATGTGAAGCGGCTCGACCTCTTCGGCCGCAAGGCGGGCCTCGCTTTCCAGATCGCCGACGACATTCTCGACATGACCGCCGACTCGGCCACGCTGGGCAAGACCGCCGGCAAGGATCTGGCAGTCGAAAAGGCCACATGGCCGGCGGTGTACGGCATCGAGCAGAGCAAGAAGGACGCCGCGCGGCTGATCGAAGAAGCCTTTGCCGCGATTGAGCCTTTTGGCAGCCGGGCCGACGCGCTCAAGGCGCTGGCGCTTTTTTTGGTTGAGCGGAAGAGCTAGAAAGACAGCTTCTAGCCTCTAGCTTCTAGCTATTAGCTACTGCCTTTCAGTTCTGAGCTAAGCAGTCGTGCAAGGCATCCATCCAGTTCAGACGCCCCAAGGGATTGAAACAGACCACCAACTTCCGCTGGCCACCACGAGTTAGAGGCTGGAAGCTAAATATGCTCTCTGAATCCGACATCCTGACCGCGCTGCGCGACTGCTTCGATCCCGAGGTCAAGCTGAACCTCGTCGACCTGGGGCTGATCTATGGGGTTGAGACCGGCCCCGACCCGGACTCGACGCCGAAGTGGCCCCGCCAATGGGTGCGGGTGAAGATGACGCTGACCACGCCGCAGTGCCCGATGAGCGGATTGATTATCGAGCAGGTACGCAACCGGCTGCTGGGCATCCCCGATATAAGCAAGGTAGATGTGGAACTGGTGTGGGAGCCGAAGTGGACGCCGCACCGCATCAGCGCCGCGGGACGTGCGCAGTTGCATATTTAGAGAACAGCAAGTCTGCGGGCCGCTCACCCGTTCCGGCTTCTTACTTTTCGAGCACCTTGCGAATCCGCTCGCCCTGGAAGGAGATGTCGTCTACGGCCTTCTGTGCGCGGCCCAGAACTCCCTGAACCTCTTCGAGCATGACGGGCAACTGACGCCAGCACTCGCGCACCGTCTCTTGCTGATCCCAGGCGGCCAGCACGGTTCCAGCGGCAGCCAGGGCCAGTCCGGTGCGGGACTTGCCGGTCATGAGCAGCACGCCTGCGGCGGCCAGCGAACTGGCCGCGCCGATACGAGCCCAGAACCTGGCATCCGACTCGCGGGCAGAGATCTTCCGGGCAGGCTTCGGGGTTTGCTGAGCGGCAATCGGAACGGTCGCCATGGTGCCTCCTTGGTTCCGCGCTCCGCGGAGTGTTGCAACTGCTAGTATCGCTCGAAAAGCCGTCCTGTGCGAGCCTGTAAGGCTCTTAGTCCAGGTCGAACTCGCGCAGGGGCTTCACGTCGGGCGCGTCCTTGGCCTTGCGCAGCGCCTCGGCAAACTTCTTTTCAAGCAGGTCGGCCTTGTTCTTTTCCGCGTCAATCGACTGGCGGAAGATAGACTCCTTGCGCTCTTCCTGGTCGCGCATGGCCTGGGCCGCGGTCTCCAGGTCCTCGAACATGCGCTTGCGCGGGGCCGGGGTGTGGCTGATGACAAGGCCCGTCGCGGCATCGATTCTGAGCATCGCTCCACAGTCGGGGCAGGCTACTTCAAATATCTTTTCTTTCTGGCGCGCCATAGGAGGCTATTTTAGGCCCTCGGGCTCCGGGATGTAAGTGTCTGGCAGGAGCGCGGGGAATGCGCCCGTCTCAGCGCTTGGTAAAGACGGCGAAGATCGAGCAGGAGCGGTCAGGTCCGTTGAGCGGGTCGAACCAGCGGAAGACGAGCGAACTGATCTGGGTCATCAGCGATCGCACCAGGCCGATGCGGACCGGACGCCCGTATTTGTAGTACATGGCGCAGCCGATCTGCGCCAGAGAGCCGGTGTTGTACCAGGCCCGCGTCAGTTCAAGGCCGCTGAAGAGCGCTGTCAGTTCCTCCAGCGTGTAGCCCGGGCGCACGTGGCCCACGCGGCGATGAAACCACTGCCCGAAGACCTTGCTGTAGCGATGCGTTGGCACGGAGACAGCCAGCACACCGCCGCTCTTGAGCGAGCGGGTGATCCAGGCGGCGAAGGCTTTGTCGTCTTCAATGTGCTCGACGATGTCCATCAGCAGCACGCACTCATACTGGTTCTCAACCGTGCTCTGCCGGGTTACGTCGGTGAGGTGAAAGGCCAGGTTGCGCGTGGGAAAGAACTGCTTCTGGGTTCCCTGGGCGCGCTGGACGCTTCGCTCGTTGAGCTCGTAACCGGTGTAGGAGAGGTTCGGCCGGGCCTTGGCCAGCTCAAAGGCGTTGATGCCGTCTCCGCAGCCGAACTCGACCACCTCGGTCACGCCCGCGGGCAGCCATTCCGACAGATGGCGGATGAGCGGCCGGACACGATGGTAGGTGTGCAGATCGTTGAGGCCGAGGATCTTGTTTTCAAGCCGCTTGAACCAGCTGCGGCCGTATTGACTGACTTCTGCGCCAATGCCCATCGAGTGCTCCAGCGGTCAGGATAGCAGAGGGCAAGAAGCTGCCAAGGCGCTCGAATCCGGGCGCGGCGAGAGCCTTGAGAGGGTCGGCGCCGCGGTCTCAGTGCACGACGATGTGCAGGTTGAACTGGGTATCGTTGTCGGTCGGCTTCTCCCAGGAGCGGACATAGTGGAGCAGGACCACCCCGTCGCCGCTGCCCACCACCTCAAACCGGAAGACCTGGAAGATGGGCTGGCCCGGCATGACGGGATCGGCGGGCTCGGTCTGGGTCTGGCTCCTGAACTTCGCCAGGCGCGTCGATTCCTTTTGCAGGTACCACATGAATCCGGTGCTGGGGTTGGCTTTGAGGCGAAGCTCAAAGGTGTCGCCGATGTTGAGCTCGACGGTTGCGCCCTTGTCGGAGTCGGTGAAGACGCGCGGAGCGGATTCGGGACGGGCCGGCCTGGCCAGAGCAACAAGGAGGACGGGGACGAGCGGCAGGAAGGAAAAGCCGCGCAGCATGGCAGGCCACATTGGGGGCCTCTTTCCGCGCGGCCGTTGGGAGCAAGCGCAAGTGCGGCAGGCCGTGCAGATTGAAGATAATTCCGCGGAGGGCGGGACGCAAGCCGGGCCGGGCCGGGCGGGCATTGTTGACAGGGCCCGTTGTGGAAACGAAGATGGGTGTGTTCCGGTCTACAGATGGAGAAGGATATGAAAGCGATCAGGCTGCCGGGAAGGTGTGCGGCGCAAGTTGCGGCAATGGGAGTGCTGGCGCTGGCCGTTGCCGTCGGCGCCGGGCAGGCCGCGGCCCAGGAGGGATCGACGGAGCTGAGGGTCGATCGGCTGGACGCGGGTCTGGACCGCATCGTTCCCGCCCACGCCCAGCTCGAACAGGTGGCCAGCGGATTTACCTGGACCGAAGGGCCGGTGTGGGACGAGGCCAGCCTGTTCTTTGCCGACATTCCAGCCAACCAGATTCTGCGCTGGGTGCCGGGCCGGGGAGTGACGACGTACCTCGACCCCAGCGGCTACAAGGGCACGGAGCCTTACGGCGGCCCGGAACCGGGTTCGAACGGCATGACTCTGGACGCGCATGGGCGGCTGACCATCGCCGGACATGCGGCGCGCAACGTCTTCCGCTTTGAGCCGCTCGACCCGCTGGGGATTGTGACCGTGCTGGCCGACAGCTACCAGGGCAAGAAGCTGAACAGCCCCAACGACGTGGTCTACCGCTCGGATGGGTCGGCGTACTTTACCGATCCGCCCTACGGGTTGCGCACCCAGGACGACACCGACCGGGAAAAAGAGCTCAAGGTAAACGGCGTCTACCGCATTCCGCATGCGATGCAGCAGCGGCCGGGAGCGCCGCCCGCGCGCGGCGAGTTGCAACTGGTGGTGAGCGATCTGCCCCGGCCCAACGGCATCGCCTTTTCGCCCGACGAGAAGTATCTCTACGTGGACAACTCCGAACCAAGGATGTTCTGGATGCGCTACACGGTGAACCCGGACGGGACGCTGACGGAGCCCAAGCTGTTCTTCGACGACTCGGCCGACAAGCGCATCGGCAACCCGGACGGCATGAAGGTGGACGTTCAGGGCAACATCTACTCGGCCGGTCCAGCCGGAGTGTGGATTTTCTCGCCCGACGGCAAGGCTCTGGGAACGCTGCTGATCCCGGAGAAAGTGTCGAACGTGACCTGGGCCGGCGAAGGAAACAAGACCCTTTACATCACCGCCAGCACCAAGGTTTACCGGGTGGAACTGAAGATTCCCGGCGCGCCGCTGGTTAAGAAGAGCAAGGGGAAAGGCAGCTATTAGCTTCTAGCTGTTAGCTATTAGCTTTTTCGGTGGCGGGTGGGATTGCGCATCTTACAACGCCCCGCCCCGATTGGATTCCCTGCCGTGAACCTACAGGTGCAAGCTGAATCCGGGCGGCAAAGCTGCCTCAAGATCGATTTGCTCTCCGCCGATGGGGTGGTCGAACTTCAGAAATTGGGCGTGCAGAAGATAGCCTCCGTCGCCGGGGAGGCCGGGGAGATTTTTGAGAGGCTGGCCGCCTGAGCCGTACAGTGGATCGCCTACCAGCGGATGCCCGATCGATGCCAGATGGATCCTGATCTGATGCGGGCGGCCCGAGTTCAGGCTTACCTCGAAGGTTGTGACGCCCGCGTTTGCAGTGTTGCGTGCGATGACCCTTGCCCGGGACTTTGACGGTTTGCCATTTGGGCTTGCGGCCCACACTTGACCGAGGCGCGGGTGCGGAACCAGGCCGATGGGCGTGAGGATCTCGTAGACGTCGCGCTCGGCAATGTTTTGAGCCAGAGCGCGGTAGATCTTTTGAATTCCAGGTGTGTTCCAGCTTGCCTCAAGATTCGAGGCCGCCTGCGCGGTTTTAGCGAACAGCACGATGCCGCTGGTGCCTCGGCCCAGCCGGTGGACGGGGTTTGCGCCGGGGAATTGCTTTTGCACCAGGCGCAGGAGGGTGTTTTCGAGGTAACCGCCGCCGGGGAGGGTGGGCAGTCCGCTGGGTTTGTTGACGGCCAGCAGGTAGGGATCATTGAACAGGACTTCGAAGTGCCGAGGGGCGTCTGGCTCGGTCCAGGGCGGACGGCGCCAGACCAGGGTCTGGCCGGAAACGACCGATTCTCTGCCCGAAGCGGTGACGCCGTTGAGGGTGACTTCTCCTTTGTCCAGATTTTGCTGCCAGGCTTGTGGAGTTGAGTGAGGGTAAAGGCTTGCCAGATGGGAGAGCAGGGATTGTCCGTGGTACTCGCTGCCGATGATCGTGGTGTAGGCATAGCCTCGGTTGCGCATGTGCTTTGAGTGTAAGCCGCGGCATCCGCGGCCGGCTTGACGTGGTTCGCGGTCTCCCCTGTCCCCAACTGCGAGGGACCGGGGGCACCTATTCGTTCCCTGCCCCATTTTTCCCGGGTCGTACTGCCCCCGATATCCCCCCCCACCCATACCTCGGGTCGGGGACCTTTGGAATCAACGAGTTAGATGTTTGAAAATCGACTAACTATCCCAGAATCATCGGTTTCCGTCGTTCTATCGCATTCCAAAGGACTTATGGGCCGGTTGCTGGCCTTTGCGGTGCATGTTTCCCGCGATATGGGATTCAGGGGGGTCCCCCGATGGTACGGACCGGGGACAACCCTGACATTTTGAACCCTGGAATCTCCTACACCGATACTTTCAGTGTATTGAAATCGTGGAAATTATCTGCAATGCGGGGAAGGGATATTTTGGCTGCCGGAAGGCGAGTTGGGGCGGTCTTGCGGGGAAGGTGGATTCAACGTCCCCGGTCCGCAAATGCGAGGGAGCGGGGGCACCGTCATTTTGGAGTGGAATCAGCGAGACCGAGGCCACCCGCCCTTGCATTACTCTACATTACGGAGTAATGTAGAGTAATGCAAAGAACTACCCGCCAGTTTACGATCTCCCTTCCTCCCGAGCTTGCCGAGCAGGTCGCCGCCACGGCCAAGGCGGAGAGCCGCACCATCAGCGAGCTGTTCCGGGAGACATTTCGCGTGTACCGGGCCAGGCATACGCAATCTGCCAACAGGCTTAGCAGCAACCAATTCCAGTCGATGCTCTCCGCCTTGGCTCAAGGTTCGGAGCGGCTGCCGGCGGTTCCCTCTGAGGCCTTCACCCGGGAGAGCTTCTACGAGGACCGCACGTAAATGCCGGAAGCAGCCGTCCTGATCGACAGCAATATTCTCATCCGCTGGGTCAAACCGGACGACCGGGATTATCCACTCATCCGGTCCGCGATCGAGCAACTGATCGAACGCGGCAGCAGACTCTGTTACACATCCCAAAACATCGGCGAGTTCTGGAATGCCTGCACGCGGCCGGTTGAGTTCAACGGCTTTGGCCTGAGTATCGAGGAGGCAGACTCGCGAGCGGCCGCCATCGAGCGCACTCTTGAACTGCTGCCCGACACTCCCGCGGTTCATCGCATCTGGAGAGAGCTGATTGTCAGGTACCGAGTCTCGGGCGCAAAGGTACACGACGCGCGGCTGGCCGCCTGCATGATGGCGAACGATGTATCGAGCATTCTCACGCTCAACGATAAGGACCTCACGCGATACTCGGAGATTGAAGCCCTTCATCCCTCCGCGCTGCTTCGCCGGCTGAGCTGAACCCCTGACCGGGATCAGCCCGGAGACTCCGCAATAGTGCAGATAACTTCCGGATTTGCGGTGCGCCCGGTACGTTTATTTGGGAGTGGTCCGGTTGGTGTTCGCGGCCTCCCCGGTCCCCAAATGCAAGGGGCCGGGGGCACCGTCATTTTTGGGGAGGAATCACCGAGAGCGGCGCCACCTGCCGAAGCGCAGTCGAAACATCTGCGGTTGCCTCTGAATCTTCCTCCTTGGCTGTTAATCACCCTGAATCCTAAAACACGAGGACTTCCCTGGCTATTGGTTGCACCAGGTGCTACACTGTATTCCATGGCAAGCCATGCTGAGAAATCGGAGCGAGTCTTCAAAACAGCTTGGTTTACCAAAGCCGCCAGAAAGGCGCACATCCCGGATGAGGAGCTTTGCGCTGCCATCCGGCAAGTGATGCTCGGGCACGCAGACGACCTGGGCGGCGGCATATTTAAGAAACGGCTGCGCAAGAATCAGTACCGCGCCATCATCCTGGCGAGAGCGGGCCGCTACTGGGTGTATGAGTATCTGTTCGCGAAGCAGGATCGGGCCAATATAGAGGACGATGAACTCGCGGACTTCCGCAAGCTGGTTAAGGCATACGCGGGACTGACGGTACACCAGGTAGACCGATTGATTCGAGAGAGTCACTGGAAGGAGATTTGCAATGGCAACCAAGCCTAAATTCAAGAGCGATGCATTTGAGGCGATCCACTCCTCGGCTACGTCGATGTTCGAGGTCGGAGCGATTGGCAAGGCGACCATGCGAACTTTCGACGCTTCCTGTCTTGCCGCTCCGTCTCCGCTGAATCCCGTGCAGATCAAAAAGCTGCGCCAGCGTCTCCGTGTCAGCCAGCCGATCTTTGCGCGTTACCTCAACACCAGCGAGTCCACGATTGAGAAATGGGAGACCGGTGCGAAGCGGCCGAGCGGCATGGCGCTTAGGCTCCTGGCCGTCGTAGATAAGCACGGACTGGAAGCACTGGCTTAAACGCCGCCATCCATAAGCAGATTTTGATCCGGCCGCCGATGGGCGATCCGGCTTGAACCCAGCTTCGACCAGCCGAGAGACTCCGCAATAGCCCAGCCAACTTCCGGGTTGGCGGTGATTCTCCCGGAGCTAATCTACCACGCGTTTAAGTGCTGCGGCTTCGTCAAGGTCCGTCATGCGGAAAAACCACAACAGGTTAGCAACGAGTGGAGTTGGACAATCGAAGGAAAGCTTCTTTCCGTTCATTCCCTCTTCTATGCGCACAACAATGGTATCTCGCCCATGGTCCCCTGCGAAGTAGAAGGAATGTAGTACGCCGGGCATACTTCCGAACGGACGACATTCAAGGATTTTGCGAAGCGCGAGATAGCCTTCGTGTGTAACTCCAAACTCAAACGCTGCGGTCTCCGAATGGGTCTGAACCCGAACAACTCCGAAGTAGAAACCATCCCGCTCATAAGCTGAAACAATCTCCGGCATTCCTTCGTGGTTGTCTCTCAATCCCCACCTCGATCAAAACCCCTTAGAATGGCTCAAAACCAGCTTTTTGCGAGCTTTCGGTTGGATTGTCGCCATCCGGAAGTTACCCCGCAGATAACCCCGAACCTCCTCCAACCAAAACCTACCCCAGAAACTCCCCGATAGCCGCAACCACCGTCTGCTGCTCGTCTTCGCGCAGTTCCGGGAACATCGGCAGCGCGAGAACTTCGCGGGCGGCGCGTTCGGCTTCGGGGAAGTCGCCTTGCTTGTAGCCTAGACTCTTCAACGCGTCCTGCATGTGCAGCGGCACGGGGTAGTAGATCTCCGAGCCGATTTTTTTCGACGCGAGAAACTCGCGCAGAGCGTCGCGGCGCGGGGCGCGGATCACGTACTGGTGCCAGACGTGGTGCGCGCCGGAGACTTCGCTGGGAAGCACGATGCCACGCTGGGGATACGGGCCGGCTTCGGCAAGACCGGCGGCGGCAAAGAGCGCGTGATAGCGGGCTGCCACGGCGCGGCGGGACTTGTTCCACTTGTCGATATATTTCAATTTCACGGAGAGGATCGCGCCCTGGAAGCCGTCCATGCGGGCGTTCCAGCCGATCTCGTCGTGATAGTAGCGGCGGCGCATTCCGTGCTGGCGGAGCATCTGGGCGCGCTCGGCCAGTTCTTTGGAGTTGGTCGAGACCATTCCGGCGTCGCCCGCGGCGCTCAGATTCTTGGTTGGGTAAAAGCTGAAGGCGGCGATGTCGCCGAGGCCCCCGGCCCGAACGCCCGCCCAGCCCGCGCCCCAGGCCTGGGCCGCGTCTTCAATCAGCGTCAGCCCACGCTCTCGTCCAAGAGCGGAAAAGTGCGTCCAGTCCGGGCACTGGCCGTAGAGGTGCACGGGCAGAACGGCCTTGACCGCCTTGCCACGAGGAGAATCAAGCACTGCAGCAACTGCCGTCGGCGACAGGTTGAATGTGGCGGGGTCGATGTCGGCCAGCACCGCAGTGGCTCCGGCGCGCAGGATGGCGCTGACCGAGGCGAAGAAGCTGAAGGGCGTGGTGACGACCGCGTCGCCTGCGCCGATTCCGGCAGCGGCTACAGCCAGCCAGAGGGCGTCGGTACCCGAGGAGCAGCCGATGGCATGGGCCACGCCGAGATGGGCGGCGGCGGACTTTTCAAACGCGGCAACCGCAGAGCCAAGGATGAACTGGCGGGAGTCAAGCACCGAGGTGAGGGCCTTGAGCAGCTCTTCGCGCAGGGGCTGGTACTGGCGCTCGAGGTCGAGCATGGGGACGGGCTGGGCGGAGTTGGAACTCTGTGGATGGGGCACGAAATCATGTTACCAGTGCCTCCGGGGTTACCTCATGTGACCGGGCTCCGGGGTGCGAGCATCCGCGGCGCAGTTGATAAGTCAAGGTAAACCGTTCTATTGTTGAGCCATTGCAGGGACTGTCAGCTCCGGTGATGCGGAGGCGGTCCCGATGTTTGCACCTCCACAAGATTGCCGTGGAGGAGAACTCCGCCGCAAGCGGAGAGGAACCACCAACCACGCACGAAGATGCAGGAGATCGGCATATGGAAAGCAAGCCGGCACAAAACATTCAGGACACTTTCCTGAACACGGTCCGCAAGGACAAGACCCCCATCACGATTTACCTGGTGAGCGGCGTGAAGCTGACCGGCAAGATCCGGTCCTTCGACAAGTACTCGGTGCTGCTGGAGAACAACAGCCAGGAGCAGTTGATCTTCAAGCACGCAATCTCGACGGTGGTGAGCAACCGCGCGGTGATGCACGAGCACCGCGGCCCGACCATGGTTGCCGGAGCCGGACCCGCAGTGGTGCCGCCCGCCGGACCAACACCGCAGGCGTGAGAACGCCGGGGCGGAGACGAGCTTGACCATAAAACAAGGCAGGACCCAGGACTCGCCCGGGCAGCCCAGGGTGGGCGAGAAGGCAGTCCTGGTGGGCGTGGACCTAAGCTCCGGGGGCACAGGAGCCAGAGGCGCAGCGCAGAGGGCGGCCTCGCGCCCGGATGCCGGTGAGCCGGAGACGGCCGTGCCGGCTTCTGTGCGGCTGGCCCAAAGCGGGCCCGACCTCAACGCCGAGGAATCGCTCGAAGAGTTTAAAGAGCTAGTGCGCAGCGCCGGCGGCGAAGTGGCCGCCGAGCTGATGCAGCGCCGCGCGCGGCCCGATCCGGCCACGCTGGTGGGCTCAGGCAAGGTGGAGGAGATTGCGGGCGTCGCGGCCTCAGTGAACGCCGACCTGATCCTCTTCGACCACAACCTTTCGCCGACGCAACTGCGCAATCTTGAGGCGGCGCTTCCCTGCCGCGTTCTCGACCGCACCCAACTGATTCTCGACATCTTTGCGCGCCACGCGCGAACCCGCGAAGGGCAGTTGCAGGTGGAGCTGGCCCAGCTCGAGTACATGCTGCCCCGGCTCGCCGGGCGCGGCAAAAGCATGTCTCAGTTGGGCGGCGGCATCGGCACGCGCGGACCGGGCGAGACCAAGCTTGAGACCGATCGCAGAAGGATTCAGCGGCGCATCGATCATCTGAAGGAAGAACTCGAAGACGTGCGGCGCGTGCGCAAGCAGCAGCGGCAGCGGCGCGAGGCGGTTCCGGTGCCAACGGTGGCGCTGGTGGGCTACACCAACGCCGGCAAGAGCACGCTGTTCAACGCCGTCACCGGCGCGCATGTGCTGCAATCGTCGCGGATGTTTGCAACGCTCGATCCCAAGCTGAGGGCCATCGAACTGCCCAGCCGGCGCAAGGTGCTGCTGAGCGACACGGTCGGATTCATTCGCAACCTGCCGCATACGCTGGTGACGAGCTTCCGGGCCACGCTCGAAGAGGTGGCGCAGGCCGAGGTGCTGCTGCATGTGCTCGACGCCGCCGCCCCGTACAGCGAAGAGCAGAAGACGCAGGTGGAGAAGGTGCTCGGCGAACTTGAAGTCCTGACCAAGCCGCGCATCGAGGTGCTGAACAAGATCGACTTGCTGGGTGAGGCGGAGCGCGAGAAGCTGGTGGAGCACGCCCCGGCGCGTGGCGAGGTGGCAGTTTCTGCCCGCACCGGCGAAGGGCTGGACCGGCTGCTTGCGGCTATCGATGCGGCGCTGCACTCGGACCCCGTCGTCGAGGCCGAGCTTCTGGTCCCGCAGCAGGAGGGCGGAACTCTGGCCGCCATCGAGGCGGGCATGGTGGTGCGCTCGCGCGAGTATGAGGGCGAGGCTGTGCGCCTGCTGGTGAGCGGGCCGGCATCGCTGGTGGGGCGCTTGCGGCGGTTTCGCGTGCAGGGCGAGTAACAGGGAATACCGTGGACGATTTGCTGGCGGCAGGTTGAGTATCGATCTTTCCCGGGTCTCAAAATCGAGACCTGGGGCATCCAGTTTTGTGGTTGGTTGAAGAATTGTGTGGTTGGTTGAAGCATTTCTTGGTTGGTTGAAGCAACGGAGACGCGATGACACCCGGAGACGAAGGGCGCACGATTACAACGGTTTCGCGGCGCGAGGTCTACCGCAACAAGTGGATGCGTGTGTACGAGGACGAGATCCTGCGCTCGAACGGCGAGAGGGGCATCTACGGCGTGTGCGAGAAAGATGCCTCGGCGCTGATCATTCCCATTCAGGATGGCAAGATCTGGCTGGTCGAGCAGTATCGCTACGCAATCGGCGAGCGCGCGCTGGAGCTGCCCCAGGGCGGCTGGGAGATGGCGGTCGAGCGGCCCGAGGAGCTGGCCCGCGGCGAGTTGCGCGAGGAGCTGGGCCTTGAGGCCGCCGAGATGACATTTCTCGGCCAGCAGTGGATCGCGTATGGCTTTACAAAGCAGCCGCAGTTCATCTTTCTAGCCACGGGATTGACCGAAGCCGCGAAAGATCCCGATCCCGAGGAGCACGATCTGGTCGCGCGCCCGGTCGCAATCGAGGAGTTCGAGCAGATGATCGTGGATGGAACGATTCGCGACCAGTGCACGGCCGCGGCGTGGTGCCTTTACAAGCTGTGGCGGGAGCGGCAGATGAATCAATCGGCCGATTGAAGCTCTGGCCTTGTTTTGACATAGTTATGGCACTAGAGACATAATTATGTCATGGCAGTCCGAACCACCGTCGATATCCCGGAGCCGCTACATGATCGGCTTCGCCATCGCGCCGAGCTCACCGGCACATCCATGCGCAGCCTGATCGTACAAGCCATCGAACAGACGTATGCGGAAAAAGGAAAAAAGGGCGTCAAGGTTACTGGGCCGATGATCCGAGGAAAACACAAACTGGGTCCTAATTTTCCGGTAGATGAGAACCCGCATGACCTTGTATTTTCCTGATCTGAATGTATGGCTGGCGCTTTCGGTAGAGCAGCATACGCATCACTTCGAGGCGTGGAAGTGGATGAGTGCTTTGCCGGCTGAGGCGACTGTTGCCTTCTCACGGTATACACAGATAGGATTTTTGCGTCTTCTCACTAATCAATCGGCGATGTCGTCTCAGGTTCTAACCCTGAGTCAGGCCTGGGATGTCTACGACCGCTGGCTTAACGATCCGATTGTGGAATTCTTCCCCGAGCCGCGCGGCGTGGATGCCGCCTTTCGCCAGATCACCGCTCCTTTAGCCGCAGAGACTGCGTCCAAGGCAGTTGGCGACTGTTGGCTGCTTGCTCATGCCAGTGAAATCGGTGCGGCGCTGGTTACGTTCGATCGTGCTTTATACGCGTTTGCCCGCAAACATGGACATGCAGCTCTGATCCCTGCCTGATACGGCTCGAAAACAACAGCGGGATACCGGGCGCACTACGGCCGCTCGTCGATAGGGATGTACGGCGCCGGATATACCGGCCCGATGTACTCGGCGCGCGGCCGGATCAGACGGTTGTTGTCCAACTGCTCGATCACGTGCGCGGCCCAGCCGGCGATGCGGCTGATGGCAAAGATCGGCGTGTAGAGGTCGATGTCGATGCCCAGAGTCGCGTAGGTCGAGGCAGAATAGAAATCGACGTTGGCCCTGAGCTTCTTGTCCTGGTTTATGTAGAGCTCAATGGCGCGCGACATCTCGTACCACTTGGGGTTTCCCGAGTCCCTGCCCAGTTGCTCGCTCATGGCGCGCAGGTGCGCGGCGCGGGGGTCCTCGGTCTTATAGACGCGGTGGCCGAAGCCGGAGATCTTCTGCTTGGCGTAGAGCAGATTGCGCACGTACTCGACCGGATCGGCGCCGGCCTTGTCGATGGTCAGCAGCAGGCGCATCACGCCCTCGTTGGCGCCGCCGTGCAGCGGGCCTTTCAGCGCGCCGATGGCGCCGGTCATGGCGGAGTGGATGTCGGCCAGCGTGGCGGCAATGACCCGCGCCGCGAAGGTCGAAGCGTTGAGCTCGTGCTCGGCGTGCAGAACCAGGCACATGTCCATGGTTCGCACCGCGGTCTCCGAGGGCGTCTCCCCATTCATCATCCACAGGAAGTTGGCGGCGTGCGACAGCGCGCGGTCCGGCGGCACAATCTCCTTGCCCTTGCGGATGCGGTCGTAGATGGCCACGATCATGGCGAACTGCGAGGTGAGGTTGAAGCTCTTGCGCACGTTGGCGTTGTGCGTGTTGTCGTTGGCGTCGGCGTCGTAGAAGCTGAGCGCGGACACGGCCGTGCGCAGCACCTCCATGGGGGTGGCGCTCGCGGGAATGGCGCGGAGAAGATCGACGATCCCCTTGTCGATGACGCGCGAGGCGGCCAGCTCGGTGGTGAACGTGCGCAACTGCAGGCGGTTGGGCAGCAGTCCGTTCCAGAGCAGATAGGTGGTTTCCTCGAACGTGGAGTGCTCGGCCAGTTCGTGAATGTCGATGCCTCGATAGGAGAGCACGCCGAGATCGCCATCGATCCAGCAGATGCCCGAATTGGCAGCGACAACGCCCTCCAGACCCTTCATCCCGGTTTCCGTCGACATATGGATAGTGCTCCCCTCGGGCTTTTCAATCCACGCCCAGCAAGAGTGTTTGGATTTCGGTTTGAGTAAGCGTCAGCGCACCGAAAAGGCCTAAAATGTTCTTATAGCGCGAAAAGCGCGCTCTTGTCACGGTTAGCCGTCACCTGGATTTCGCGATCCGGAAACTTCTTCCGGGCCAACGGGAACGCGACCGCAGGATCTCTCAGACGACCGGAAGAAGAGCCAATTCCAGTTGCTGGGGGATTATAGTAATAAGACAGGGAATTCAACGGCAAACGCGGGCATGCACGCGAGCTTCTTGCTCCGTCGTGCGTCCAACTTTTGTAAGCTAAGCCGGGTTTTCACGGCCAGACAAGCTGGCCGCAACAGTGGGCCTTCATACAAAAACGGGCTCAGGGAAAAAGGGGTAAATAAAGATGAGCGAATTCGATGGTAACTCCAGGAACTACTCCGGAGCCTTGCTGGCAGCCATTGCCATTGCATTGCTGGCGGCGGTGGCAGGGCTGATCTGGTGCGCGACGATAAGCAGCCGCCTGGGCACGGCGCAGATCCAACTGGCCGACGCCAAGCAGCAGAACGCAGACCTGGCCGCGAAGCTGCGCGAAACCGACGCGCGCCTGTCGGTGGATACCGACGAGCTGAGCAAGTCGGTAGGCGTCACGCAGAAGCAGCTTGACGAGCGGGCCTCGGAGCTGGTTCGCCGCGAGCAGGCCCAGGAGGCCAGCACCAAGCAGTTGCAGGCCGGGCTGCAGCAGACGGCGCAGCAGGTGACCGCAGTCTCGAGCGAGGTCGGCACCGTGAAGACCGATGTGGGCGGCGTGCGCACCGATCTTGGCAAGACCCAGAGCGATCTGGCCAGCGCCATCGCGCAACTGGCATCGGTGCGCGGCGACCTGAGTAACACCAACAGCGTAATTGCGCGCAACCACGACGAGCTGGTCACGCTGGAACACAAGGGCGATCGCAACTACTACGAGTTCACCCTCAACAAAGGCGAGCGCAAGCCAGTGGGCACGGTAAGCCTGGAGCTGAAGAAGACCGACTCCAAGAAGAGCAAGTTCACCCTCAACGTCTACGCCGACGACAAGACCTTCGAGAAGAAGGACCGCAACGTCAATGAGCCGCTCCAGTTCTATAGCGGCAAGACGCCGGCGCTGTTTGAGGTGGTGGTAAACTCCATCAACGCGAAGAACCAGGTCACCGGTTATCTGTCGACGCCGAAGAGCGCGCCCGTTCCGATTACTGCTCCGTAAGCGATTTGACCTCAAGCACCAGGTTGGGCTGATAGCGGAAGGAGAAGACCAGGCTCAGATCCTTGCGCGCATCCCACTGCTGCTTGCTCACCTTGAACGAAGAAACGAAAGAGCCCTCCGCGTTCTGACCGGGATCGATCTCGGTTCCGAGCTGGAGGGCTTTTCCATGCGGTACGGGAAGGTCCGGGTACGAAAGAAAAATCTGATCGTACTTGCCCGAGGTGGCCGCGTAGCTGGTGTGGATGCCGTCGTCGAGCGTGGTGTTGACGACGATGTTGGTCAGGAAGAGGGGTTGCTGGCTCTGGTTGTGGAACCTGACCTGGGCAAAGACCAGCACCTGGTCGGACTCCTCCACGGCCATGGGCGCGCCCGAAGCATCGAATCCCTTGGTCTGCATGTGCTGCGGGTGGGCCCATGCGCCCACGACCTCGCCGGTGATGGCGGGCGGCTTCTGGCCGGCAATCACATACCAGGCAATGGCGGCGCTCACCACTATGGCGGAGACGATAGCGGCAATTACAACGTGACTGGTTCCCCTGGTCAGCTCTTCGCCCCGGGCGGCGTCGTCCATCTCTTCCTGGTGAAGCAGACTCATCGGCTTGTCACCTCTTCGCGCCACCATCTTACGTCAACTCCGTCGCAGGAGCTACGGAAATCCTGACAGGCTCGAATCAAAGTAACGTATCGGGGAGGTTCTGGCCCCCGGGCGGCTGGCTGCGCTATCCTCGGTGGCGGGTAAGTCGATCCGTTTTTCCGAGCCTGGAATACATTCCGAAGGAGTTTTATCGTGACTGGAATCCGCCGGTTTCTGCCTCTCGTCTGCGGCCTCGCACTGGCCGCCCAGGGCGCGGCTTATGCCGCTGTTTCATGCGACAACCTGGCCTCGGCCACGCTGAATGGCGCCACCATCACCCTGGCGCAGGTGGTCCCGGCCGGGCAGTTCAGCCCGCCTCAGGGCGGGCCGCCCGAGGGACGGGCCATCTATCCCAAACTGCCGGCTTTCTGCCGCGTGGCGGCAACGCTCGCGCCAACCCCCGACTCGGCCATCAAGATCGAGGTGTGGATGCCCGAAACGGGCTGGAACGGCAAGCTCGTCGAGTTCGGCAACGGGGGCTACGGGTCGAACCTGAGCTATGGAAACATGGCGCAGGCCCTGCTTGAGGGCTACGCCGCCACCAGCAGCAACACCGGCCACGAAGGCGACTCCGCTTCCTTCGTCATCGGCCACCCCGAGAAGCTCATCGACTGGGCCTACCGGGCTGTACATGAGAATGCGGTAGCGGCCAAGGCCATTGTCGAAGCCCGCTACGGCAGCGCGACCAAACGTGCCTACTTCCAGGGCTGCTCGACCGGTGGCCGCCAGGCTTACGGGGAGGTCCAGCGCTACCCTGCGGACTTTGACGGCATCGTGGCCGGCGACCCGGGCAAGAACCTGACCCACCAGACCGCCATCCAGACCTGGATGAGCGTTGAGGTCCAGAAAAATCCCGCCGAGTTCATCCCGGCTGAAAAATACGCCATGATGCACAAGGCGGTCATCGCGGCCTGCGATGAGATCGACGGCGTGAAAGACGGCGTCATCGAGAACCCCCAGGCCTGCAAGTTCGACCCCGGCACACTGCTCTGCAAGGGCGCGGACTCGGCCGACTGCCTCACCCAGCCGCAGGTCGACTTTGCACGCAAGGTCTACAACGGCTTCACCGACTCCACCGGCAAGAAGATCTTTGGCGGTCTCGCGCCGGGCAGCGAGGGCGCGTGGATCGGCCTGGCCGGACAGAAGCCCATGGGCTATGCGATGGAGTCCTACCGCTACGTCGTGATGCAGAATCCGAACTGGGATCCGATGACGCTCGACCTCGACAAGGACGTAGCCTACGCCGACAAGACCATCGCCAAGACGGTCAACAACAACGACCCCAACATCAAGCCGTTCCTGGCGCGCGGCGGCAAGCTGCTGGCCTATCACGGCTGGGCCGACCCCGGCATCTCACCCTCGAACTCCATCGACTACTACAACGACGTGGCCAAGTTGAACGGCGGCGTGGCGAAGATCGACAGCCAGTACCGGCTGTTTATGATCCCCGGCATGGCCCACTGCGGCGGCGGCGACGGCACCTCCACCTTCAACATGATCCCGGTGATCGATGCCTGGGTGGAGAAGGGCGTAGTGCCGGCCAGCATCCCCGCCTCGCGCACCCGCAATGCCCAGGTGGATCGCACACGGCCTCTGTGCCCGTATCCGCAGCAGGCGGTTTACAAGGGATCGGGAAGCACGGATGAGGCGGCGAATTTTAGTTGCGCGGTGAAGAAGTAGCTTCACTTCAGGAAGGCTTGCGGGGCCGGCGACAAAATCGTCGGCCTTCGCAGCATTTGCCTCTACTCTTGGGCCTTACCAATCCGCTGGCTTGGGGATCGGCCTTCCATCCGGTCGAATGACCGGATCAGGAAACTGGCAAACGCCCAAATGCGGAAGTAAATGGCGTATGTGCGTGGCTAGATTCCGAAGGTCCTCGGCAGGTCTGTTAACCGGCGTCAACAGGGTCAGCGGAAGCTTCACTTCCTCAACCACAATGCGAATTGGCTCTTTCAAATCGGAATCATTTGTGATGACCACTGCGTGCTCAAACGTGCCAAGAAGTGCGTCCCGAACGAGGTGTACCCCAAGATTTACATCCGACCCTTTTTCTTCCGTTTTCACAACCCGAACAAACTCCGGAACGGGATAGGGGACCACGCCTGGAGGGAGGAACTCCATCGGCTGAACCAGGAACATCGACTTCTTTGTCACCTGAAATCTACCGAAATGAATCTCCAGGCCTTGGAGAGTTTTCAAAGCCGAAAGATAGCTATTCTGGTCCTTTGGTGAATTTGGGTCTCGGCGTGCGGAAATTCGCGCAGTGTAGTACTTGATCGCCGCCAATTTGCAAAAACTAGGAAGTGCTGCTTCGCAAAGCGCGTGCAGGTTGAGCCACTTATGACGTGTTCCCTTTAGGGCGTTGTAGTAGAGATTAAAGCCGTCTACGTATACGATCGTCTTCACGACAAGGATTGTAAATGCAAAAGGCCGCTACGCTTTCGCATAACGGCCTCTGAGCCTACGGCACGCCGTAGGTGAGCTTGCTTCTATTGTCTACAAAAGTAGACAAAAGTCAATAGAAGTATGCGAATGTCAACAAATGTAGCCAAGAATCAACAGGAGCATACGAAAGTAAGAAAATAGCGCTTACGTTCACACTCTAATGCCTGGAGCGCAGCCCGGCGACAAAATCGCTGGTGGCCCGGGATCTCTGGGAAGCGAACGCACTACGGAAAATGGGTGCATCTGGTCTTCCGCAGTGGCGGCCGTAGGCGAGTGAGACCTGGGAACGCACAACCTCACGCCCTACGCCCGCATCGGGTTGATGAACTTCAATCCCGCAAAGTGTTTCTCGTTGTCGGAGACGAGGACGCAGTCATTGGCTTCAGCGATGGCGGCGAGGATCATATCGAGCGCGCTGCGCGGGCGGCCGGCTCTCGATCCCGCCGCCATGATGCGCCCCCAGATCAGGCCAGCTCTTTCATCGAAGGCGAGAATCCGCCCGGCGAAGAGCTTCGGCGGACCCTCGGGACCGGCAAACCATTTTTCGAGGTCCCTGCGCTTCCTGCCCGCCGGCTTCTCTTCAATGCCGCGCCAAACTTCTGCGATGGTCAGCGAAGAGATGAACAGGTCCTCGTCTTCCTGCTCCGCCATCCACGAAATGAGCGAAGCGGAGGGAAGGGGCTTCAACACGTTACTGACAATGTTGGTGTCGAGCAGGTAGCGGCTCACAGCTCAATCTTCCGGCCTTCAAGATAGGGACGCTCCAAGTTCAAATCCGCGCCCACCAGCGGAGAGCGGCGCAGTGCCGCGAGGATGCCGCCTTTCTTGCGGGTGTCAGGCGCAACCTTCTCCTGAACGGTGGCGCGAATTTCTGCAGCCTCGGGACCGTTTTCAGAGAGCTTGCGCGCGACCGCGCGGATGAGCTCCCGATCACGGTCAAGCCCGAGGACTTCAAAACGCGACAGGCCCCGCTTGCCGAGGCGCTTGCGGTAGTTCTCTATTGCTCGCAACTGTGCTGGGCTGGCCGTGGGGTTCTCCTCTTATATCCAGTAATATATCCAGAATATGACAACGTGTCAATTTGGCCTGGCGCCGGGCCGCGCATCCTTGAATCGCCCTTTGACTCAAGGGGGGGAAGATCGCGAAGCGAGGTATACTATTTATGGTTCGGTTCGGCTTTGGTAATACTTTTTTGCTTCTGAACAGCCTTCGAGGTGCATCATGGAATCTTCTCTTACCAGTAAAGGCCAGATGACGGTCCCCAGGGCCGCACGGGAACATCTCAAAGTCCGGCCAGGGGACAGGCTCAAGTTCTTCCTTCACCCCAACGGAACCGTTGTGCTCATTCCCAAGATGCCTGTCTCTTCGATCAAAGGGATCTTTGCGGGCAGAGTGAAGAAGCCGGTATCCATCGCGGAGATGGATGCGGCTATTGAGCAGGGCGCGGGCGAGGACTTCGAGCGATGAAGGGCCTGGACACCAGTATTCTCGTCCGCTACCTCGTTCAGGACGATCCGGCCCAGTCTCTCCGCGCCAGCAAGATCGTCGAGAAACTCACCGCGCAGGCCCCGGGGTTCGTCAGTGTCGTGGTCATCGCAGAAGTTGCATGGGTGCTCCGCTCCCGCTATAAGGCAAAGCCGCTTGAAATCGCCGATGCAATCGAGCGAATCCTGTCCATCGACAGCTTGATGGTCCAGAACGAGCAGCAGGTCTATCAAGCCGTCGTAGCGGTAAAAGCCGGCGAAGGCACGCTGGCCGACGCGCTGATCTGTGCCCTTGGGGCCTCGGCAGGCTGCATCCGGACGCTGACCTTCGATGACCGTTCGCACCTCTCCCACTTCGAAGTCGTCTGAGACATGGGAGAGCACACGCCTCACGCCCTTCGCCTTAACCCCGCAATTAATTCACCTGCCTCTTTTGTGTTGAGCACATCGGCCGCAGTAAGCCAGGCCCGCCGCAACTGGCTGACGCCGTATTCCATGCGGCCCACGCCGGCGACGGAGTGCGCGTCGGTCGAGATGACGATCTTCGCGCCGAGTTCTTTTGCAAGCCGCAGATCGCGGTCGCAGAGGTCTAGCCGCTCGGCGGCGGCGTTCATCTCCATCGCTACGCCAAGCTCAACGGCGCGGCGCAGTACCGCGCCCATGTCGAGCTCGTAAGGCTCGCGCTTGAGCAGCAGACGGCCCGTCGGATGGCCCAGAATGTCCACGTGCGGATTCTCGATGGCAGCGATGATGCGCGCCGTCATCTCCTCGCGCGGCTGATCGAAGCGCGAGTGGACGCTGGCGATGACCACATCCATCTGGGCCAGCACCTCGTCGTCGAGATCGAGCGAGCCGTCGCCCATAATATCTACCTCTATCCCGGAAAAGACGCGAATGCGGCCCTTCATCTCGCGGTCCACTTCGCGGATGCGCGCCACGTGTTCGATGGCGCGCTTTTCGTCGAGGCCGTTGGCCATGGCCAGAGCCTTGGTGTGGTCGGTGATGGCGATGTAGCCTAGCCCGCGCTCCACAGCCGCCTCCGCCATCTCGCGGATCGAGTTGCGGCCATCGCTGGCCGTCGTGTGCATGTGCAGATCGCCGCGTATGTCTTCCAGCCGAATCAATTCAGGCAGCTCGCCGCGCGCGGCCAGTTCGATCTCGCCCAGGTTCTCACGCATCTCAGGGGGAATCCACTTGAGATCGAGCGCCGAGTAAATCTCCTCTTCCGTCGCGGCGGCCACAACCGACTCATCGTCGAGCCGCGCCAGCGACCACTCGCTGAGCGTGAAGCCCATCTTGAGCGCGCGCTGGCGCAGCGCCACGTTGTGAGCCTTTGAGCCGGTGAAGTACTGGAGCGCCGCACCGTAAGACGCAGCGGGCAGCAGCCGCACGTCCACCTGCAAGCCCTCGTGAGTGTTGAAGCTGATCTTGTTTTCGCCCTTGGCGATGATGTCGCGAATGCCCGCGTAAGCCGCAACGTGCTCGACAGCCGCTTCGGTCGAGCCGGGATCGCATGCCGGCCCCGTCGCCAGCAGGTCCAGATCGCCCACTGTCTCGCGGCCCCGGCGCAGAGAGCCCGCCGGAGTGACGCGGTCGATGCCGTCAAATCCGCTGAGGTACGCAACCAGCCGCGCTCCCTCCTGCTCGGCTACATCTATGCGGAAGCGACCCGCGGCGCGGCGGTAGTCCTCGATTCCTTTCGCGAGCTTCTCGATCTGCTTTGCGCCCATGCGGGGCAGGCCATTGAGCCGGCCCGCCGCAATCGCCTCGGCCAACTGATCGACGCTCGAAACCTTCGCCGCATCCCACAGCAGCGCCACGGTCTTTGGCCCCATGCCGGGCAGCTTGAGCAGTTCCAGAATTCCCGTGCCGTACTTCGCCAGCAGTTCTTCGCGCTGGGGCATGGTGCCGGTCTCGGCGACGGCCTTGATGTGAGCAGCCATGCCTTTGCCGATGCCCGGGATGGCCAGCAGCCCGGCAGGTTCGGCGGCGGCAAGGTTCACAGTGGTCTGTTCGGCGGTCTCCGCGGCGCGCCGGTAGCTGCGCACACGAAAGCTATCGGCTCCGTCGATCTCCATCAGGTCGGCGGTTTCGCTGAGCAGCCGCGCAATTTGGCGGTTGTCGATTGTGCCTGGCAACGGGACCTCCGCGAGCGGGGGGATGAATCCGCCGTGACCAGTATCCCGCGCCAACCGGGCAGAGAGCTACTCAGTGCTCTGATCGAATCGCGGACGATCGGGACCGGCTTAAGCGGTTGCCGGAAAAGGGGTTGTGACAAGAAAGGGGATTTTGGGCGCACTTAAGGCAAGCCGCCGGGCGGCGGCTCTCGTGTTGCGCTCCTGCCTACTCCGTTTCCTCAGGCTGCGTTGCTGGCGCTGGCGCTGGCGCGAAATCGAATCACCGAGTCCGCTTGCGGTCCCTTCTGTCCTTCAACGATGTCGAACTCGACTTCGTCCCCTTCTTTCAGGGTTTTATATCCATCCAATTGAATCGCCGAGTAATGAACGAACACATCGGGCCCGTCTTCACGGCCGATGAATCCATAGCCCTTGGCGTTGTTGAACCACTTGACCTTCCCTTTGTACTGGGCCACCGGTTCCTGCTTTCCTTGGTGTTGGGGAATTCCAGGCAACCCATCTGCCTGGGAATTTGACACCAATGTCAGATAAGACGAACAAACAGCTCTCAGGTTGTATTTAATTGCAAGCGCTTACTACAATATGGGATAGTGCGGCAAAGGCCGGGAGACTCGCTCCCGGCCCCGCCTCAACCGCGGCGCTTATTTCTTGCGTTTGCGCCCGAGGAGCGAGCCGTAAAGCAGCGCGGCGATCAGCGTCTTGCCATCGTGGATGGCGCCCTTGGCGATCATCTTCCGGATCTCGGAGAGCTTGATGAGCCGGAGCTCGATCTTCTCGTCTTCTTCCGGGTGGGCTTCGCCGGCGTAGAGATCCTCGGCCAGGTAGAGCATCATGGCCTCGCCCACAAAACCGGGGCTGGCATAGTAGGTGGCCAGCGGCTTCCACTTGCGCGCACGGTAGCCGGTTTCCTCGGCCAGCTCGCGCTGGGCCGCGACCAGCGGCTCCTCGCCCAGATCGATCTTGCCCGCCGGAACCTCCCACAGGTACTGGCCGGCGGCATGGCGGTACTGGCGCTCCATCACCACCCAGGGGTCGCGCTTGCTCTTGGAACTATCGACGGCGAGAATCACCACGCTGCCGTTGTGGCGCACGATGTCGCGGCTGACGCGCACGCCCGCCGGCTCGATCACCTCGTCGCGAAAGACCCGGAAGAGCGGCCCGTCGAAGACCAGTTCGGAGCTGAGGACCTGGGCGCTCTGCGTGACTACGGCAGCGGCCCGCGCGGCCTTGTTCTGCTTGGCGGCGTCCGCACTGCGGGCTTTGTCTTTCGCCGTAAGGCGCGGCTTCTTTGCCGCGGCATCTTTGTTCGACTTCTTCTTCGCAATCTTCTTTTTAACCATGAAAGCCCCTCTCGCGCTCAATTCCATCACGAATGCCCGTTCGTAGAAGAGTATACGCAGCCGGCGCGCCGGTCCTGGCCTGCTCTTTGGCCGTCTATCGAATTACTGTGGCCTTTTATGCACCGGTCCGGTGGGCCGTGGCATCCTAGAAAGAGGCTTCCCATCTGCCCCCGCAGCCGTTGCTTATCCCACCGGGAGACCCTGCCCGGAATCGTTTTGAGGCGCACGTGACCGAACCCCTTGCCGATGACTGTTATCCCGCGACGTTGACGCCGGGTCTCACCCGCCTTGCCCGGGATTTCTCATCCGGCGGTCTGCCCGGCTTTCTGCCCTCGGCAAAGGATTGGGACTTGAGGCCTGCCGTGCCCGCGCACTGGCCGGAGTTGGTAAGGCTCGTAGCCGCGCAGAACCCTTCCGAAGCCACGCGGGGCGCAGTTGAGGCGCTCACAGCCGGCGCAGGAACCGTGCTCACCGGCCAGCAGGTCACGCTCTTCGGCGGGCCGCTCTACACGCCCTTCAAGATGGCCACCACCGTCGCCCGCGCCCGGCAAGCCACTCGCGCCGGCCGTCCGCACGTTCCCATCTTCTGGCTCGCGACCGAAGACCACGACTTTGCCGAGATCGCCCACGTCGAGTTCCCGCTGCGCAAGGATATGGAGCGGCTGGTCTACGCCTCGGCTCCCGAGGCCGCGCGGCCCGTGGGCGGGCTGGTAATCGACGAGTCGATTTTGCCGCTGGTCGACCGCGCCGCCAGGCTGATGGGGGAGTCGGAGGCGACGGACGCGCTCACCGAGGCATGGCAGCCGGGCAAGACCCTGGCCCAGGCCTTTGCCGAGTTTTATTCGAAGATCTTCGCCGCCCAGGGACTGCTGGTGCTCGACGCCGCCGGCCGCGACTTCCACCGCCTTGGGAGCCCGGTCTTGCGCGCGGGAATCGAGGGGGCCGACGAGTTTCACGCTGCGCTCGTCGAACGCAACCACGCCCTTGAGGCCGCCGGCTATCACGCCCAGGTGGCGGTCATGGAGCACTCTTCCCTGCTCTTCCTCATCGACGGCGAGACCGGGGCGCGCGTCGCGCTCAAGCGCACGGCAAACTCCGCCGCCGAACCGCAAGGCCTGTGGCACGCGGGCAGCCGTGCCTACTCGACAACTGACCTCGTGGGAATTCTCGAAGCCGAGCCCGAGCGCATCTCCCCCTCGGCCCTTCTGCGGCCGGTCTTTCAGGACTTCCTGCTTTCGACCTCGCTCATCGTCGGCGGTCCGGCGGAGATTGCCTACTTTGCGCAATCCGCCGTGCTCTACGAGAAGATCCTCGGCCGCCAGACTCCCTGCGCCACGCGGCTCTCGGCCACGATCGTCGAGCCGGCGGTGGCCGAGCTGCTCCGCAAACACAATCTGCCGCTGGAGCGCATCTACGACGAGACCGCCGACTCGCTGGCCAAACTGCTGGCCGACCGGGCCATGCCGCCGGAGGGCCGCCACCGGCTCACCGAGGCCGGCAAAGCCCTCGACGAAGAACTTGTTGCGCTGGTCGATTGGCTGAAGTCGCAGGACGAGGGCCTGGGCAAGAGCGCCGAGGGAGCGGCCAGCAAGATGCAGTACCAGATGGGCCGGTTGCGCTCGATGGCCGAGACCTTCCAGTTGCAGAAGGAAAGCTCTCTGGCCAAGCAGGCCCAGACGATTTCGCTCGCCATCTATCCCGGCGACATCATGCAGGAGCGGGTACACGCGGCAGCCTATTACTTTGCCCGCCATGGCCTCGACCTCGCCGAAACCCTGTGCGTACAGGCGGAGAAGCCCTGCTCCGGGCATTCGGTGATGTGGCTGTAAAAAGCAGTGGTCAGTGATCAGTGGTTAGTGGTTTAAGTGACGCGGCCAGTCAGCCGCTTTGATGCGCCGACCTACTCCCAAAAACCGGTCCGCCAGCAGTGCGGCCTCCTTAGTCCCTTTGTCCCCGACCCCTCGTCCCTGAACAGTGAACACAGCTCACCGATCACTAACCACTGACCACTCGTTCCCTGTATCCTGAATGCAAAATGAAGCGCATCGCAAAAAAGGTAATACGTAAGATCGTGCGGCTCTTGCATCCCGCGCCGGTGTTGAGCCCGTCCTTCTCCGCACGCGGGGCCGACAACGCATTCCTCGGCATTCAGACCATCCTGCTCTGGCCGGACGGCGCTCCCAAGGCCAACGGAGATGGCCCCAAAGACACTCCCACCCTGACCATCTTCACCCCGCGGGTCGGCAGCGAAAACGGATCGGCAGTGGTGATCATGCCCGGCGGCGGCTACCAGAACCTGGCCGGCGATCTCGAAGGTCGCGAGATTGCCAGTTGGTTTGCGGCCCGCGGCTTCAAGGCCTTCATCCTCGCCTACCGGCTGCCCAGCCAGGGCTACCTGTTCCCGGTTCCGCTTCTCGACGCGCGCCGGGCGATCCAGTTGGTCCGGGCCAGGGCCCGAGAGTTTTCCATCTCTCCCCATCGGATCGTCGCCATCGGCTTTTCGGCGGGTGGGCATCTGGCCGCTCTGGCCGCCGTGCAGCCCCTCGCCGGCGACCCCAGGGCCGCGGACCCGGTCGAGCGGGCAAGCAGCCGCCCGGACTACCTCGTCCTCGGCTACCCCTGGATGTCGGCCGTCAGCACCAGCACCACCCACCTGAATTACTGCCAGATGTTCAACCTGATGGACCAGAGCGCTGCGCTCGAGGCAGCCTACACTCCCAACAACTTTGTGAGCCCCCAAAACCCGCCGGCCTTTATCTACCACACCTGGAACGATCAGGCGGTCCCGGTCGAGCAAAGCCTGGGCTTCGTCGAGGCCCTCCATAAGGCCGGGGTTTCGACCGAGGTACACATCTTTGCCGAAGGCAAACACGGCAGCGGCCTGGGCAAAGGCGACGCGGCGCTGGGGCACTGGGCGAATCTGCTGGAGAACTGGCTGCGCGGGCTGGGGCTGATCCCGAAAGACTAGCAAATCAGCAAGTCAGCGGGTCGGCAAGTCAGCCCCGCGAGTTCGCAACGGAACGAGCGCGCATAGAGATACCGCGCCAACGCCGGATGAGATGGCAACCCTGCTGCCTGGCCATGCTCCAGCTGGCTCGCTAACTCGCTGACTTGCTGACTCGCTCTTAAATTAAGAAGCGGGCAGCGAACCCGGGAGTGGAAGGATTCCCGAAGCCTGCTGCCCGCTGGACCCTGGACTGGGTCTAGGTGGTAGTTCCAGTGTAGGTCCGTTTTGTGGAAAAGCAAGCGCTATTTCCGATATTTTCCCGGCCCCGGTGAGACGGCTCACATTGGCGTACGGATGTGCTCCAACACATTGACCTCTCCCGGCCAGCCTTGATACAAAAAGATGTTACGTCTGGCGCAAGTCCATAGAAAGCCGGGTTGAATCTCCTTTCAAACATGGGTGTGATCGTGCAACAAATCGGTGCGCTGGTGTTCAGCGCCGTCGTCGGTGAGAGTGCGCCGCAGCCTGCCATTCTCGATCAGATCGCCGGCCTGTTTAGGGGCGCTCTTCCCACATCGCTGCTCTTCCTGGTCCTGGTGGCTGCCTACCAGACGCTGGTGCACAAACCGCTTTCAGCCGCGCTGGCCCGCCGCAAGGCATTGACCGAAGGCGCAATGGAAGATGCCCGCAGGGCCGTCGCCGAGGCCGAGACCAAAACCGCCGAGTACGCCGAGAAGCTGCGGCTGGCCCGCGCCGAGGCCTACAAGGTCCGCGAGCAGCGCGCCAAGCAGTGGGCCACCGAGCGCGACGCGGCACTCGAAGAGGCGCGCAAGATCTCTCACCAGCGCGTGAGCCAGGCCATGGCCGAGCTCGACGCCGAGGCCGCAACGGCGCGCAAAACGATCGAAGCCTCTGGCGCGGAACTGGCCGCGCAGGCCGTGCGAGCCGTAATGCCCGCCGCTGCCGGAGGTGCGCGTTGAAATATTTCTCTGGCAAGGCCCGTTTTTGCACTCGGTTCTTTTTTGGCGTTCTTGTAGCCGCCCTGGCCTTTGCCCCGGTGATCGTTCCCGTCAAGGCCCACGCCCAAGAAAACACTGCCCCGCAGCATGAAGCCGCCGCGCAAACCGCCGCCGCTCCCGAAAAACCCTCGCAGGAGGAACAGGAGCAGGCCTTTCTGAACGCGCCCATCGTGCACAAGATCGCCGACCTGCTGCACATTCCCGAGCCGGCTGCCCGCGTCGGGCTGCTCTTGCTCAACTTCGCCATCATCTTCTTCGCCATCGCCATTCCGCTCTCAAAGACCATGCCCAAGGTCTTCCGCCGCCGCTCGCAGAACTTGAGCCACGATCTGGACGTGGCCCGCAAGGCGAGCGAAGAGGCCCGCCTCCGCATGGCCGCCGTGGAAGAAAAGCTGGCCGGTCTCGACCGGGAGGTTGCAGCCTTCCGCGCCCAGGTGGAGCAGGAGAGCCTCGACGACGAGAAGCGCATCAAGGCCTCGCTCGAAGAGGAGCGCACGCGCATCGTGGCCTCGGCCGAGCAGGAGATCAACGCCGCCGCCGCACACGCCCGCCGGTCGCTCAAGAGCTTCGCAGCGGATCTGGCCATCGAGACCGCATCCCGGCAGTTGAACCTTACTCCGGAGACGGACCGCGCCCTGATCGGCGAGTTTATCGGCCAGGTATCTCAACAGGGAGGCAAAAAGTAGATGGCGGCCTTTTTCTCACGCTACGCAAGCGCCTTCCTCGATGTAGTTGCGAGCGCCAAGCTCGATACGGCGGCCATCGACGCCCAGTGGAACGACTTTCTCGCCACCTGGGACGCCAGCGCCGAGCTACGCGACTTCTTTTCCAACCCATCCGTAGCCGCTATTCAGAAAGTCACCATCCTCGACAAGCTCAATCAGAAGCTCGGGCTCGTGAAGGAACTGCGCAACCTGATCGCGGTGCTCATCAATAACAACCGCATCGCGGATGTGGCTGAAGTGGCTGCATCCTACCGGCGGCTGCTCAAGGAGTCCCAGGGCATCCGCGCGGCGGAGATCGTAACCAGCCGCGTGCTCGGCAACGAAGAGCGCGAGGCGCTGCTGGCCGAGGTGGCCAAACTGGCCGGCGGCAAGGTGGATGCAAAGTTTACAGAGGACCCGGCGATCCTGGGCGGCACAGTAGTGCGCGTGGGCTCGACGGTCTACGACGGCTCCCTGCGCGGAAGGCTCGATAGGCTCCGCGAAGAATTAGCAAGCTCCTAGCTGCCAGCTTCTGGCCGCTAGCTTGTTGATACAGACTTTAGCAATTTGGTTTTTGGGCAAACGGTTTGTTGCAGCACGGATTGAGCTAGAAGCTAGGCGCTAGAGGCTAGCAGCTAGTCACCACGAATCGGAATAAAGAACAGGACTTTCAGCATGGCTCAGATCAAGGCAGACGAGATTACACAGTTGCTGCGCGAGCAGATCGCGAACTACGACGCCAAGGTGCAGGTCGACGAGGTCGGCACCATCACCTCGCTGGGCGACGGGATCGCCCGCATTCACGGCCTGGACAAGGTCATGGCCGGCGAACTGCTCGCCTTCCCGCACGGCATCGCAGGCCTGGCGCTCTCTCTCGAAGAGGATTCCGTGGGCGCCGTCGTGCTCGGCGAGTACACCGAGCTCAAGGAAGGCCAGGAGGTCAAGCGCACCGGCAAGATCCTCTCCGTGCCCGTCGGCCCTGCCATGATCGGCCGCGTCGTCGACGCCCTCGGCATGCCCATCGACGACAAGGGCCCCATCGCCACCACCGAGACCCTGCCCGTCGAGCGCCTGGCCCCCGGCATCATCGACCGCCAGCCCGTCCGCGAGCCCATGGCCACCGGCCTCAAGGCAATCGACGCCATGATTCCCATCGGCCGCGGCCAGCGCGAGCTGATCATTGGCGATCGCCAGACCGGCAAGACCGCCGTGCTGCTCGACACCATCATCAATAACGCCAAGAACGACCTGATCTGCATCTACTGCGCCATCGGCCAGAAGCGCAGCTCGATCGCTCAAGTTGTGCAGACGCTCACCGAAGCCGGCGCCATGGGTCACACCATCATCGTGGCCGCCTCGGCATCCGAACCCGCGCCCATGCTTTACCTCGCCCCCTATGCGGCCTGTGCCCTGGGCGAGTACTTCCGCGACAACGGCAAGCACGCCCTGGTCATGTACGACGATCTCTCCAAGCACGCCATGGCCTACCGCGAAATTTCGCTGCTGCTCCGCCGTCCGCCGGGCCGCGAAGCCTATCCGGGCGATGTGTTTTATCTCCACTCCCGGTTGCTCGAGCGCGCCTCCAAGCTGAGCGACAAGCGCGGAGGCGGCTCGCTAACTGCTCTGCCCGTCATCGAGACCCAGGCGGGCGACGTCTCGGCTTACATTCCGACCAACGTCATCTCGATCACCGACGGCCAGATCTTCCTAGAGACCGACCTCTTTAACTCCGGTGTCCGCCCCGCGGTCAACGTCGGCCTCTCGGTCTCGCGCGTAGGCTTCTCGGCCGCCATCAAGGCCACCAAGCAGGTGGGCGCGACGCTCAAACTCGATCTCGCCCAATACCGCGAACTGGCCGCATTCGCTCAGTTCGGAAGCGATCTTGATCCGCTCACGCAGAAGCAGCTGGCCCGCGGACAGCGGCTCACTGAGCTGCTCAAGCAGCCCCAGTTCCATCCGCTCACCTGGCAGCAGCAGGTGGTGGTGCTCTTCGCCGGAACCCAGGGCTATCTGGACGATTTCCAGGTGAGCGACATTCGCGCCTTCGAGGATGGACTGTATAAGTTCTTCTCGAACTCGCAGCAGGCTCTGATCGCGGACCTCACCCAGAAGAAGCAGCTCGACGACGATATCCGCAACCGCCTGCACGCTGCCCTCAAGGAGTACGCGGCAAACTTCAAGGCAGATCTGGCGGCTGCAAAGGCATAAGAGCAGCTTTCAGCTCTTAGCTCTCAGCTTTCAGCTAAAAGCACGGCGGACGCTCAACAAAGAAGAAGCTGAAAGCTGACGGCTGAGAGCTGAAGGCTAACGGAAGAGAACTATGGCGAATGTACTCGACCTCCGACGCCGCATCCGAAGCGTGAAGAACACGCGGCAGATCACCAAGGCCATGAAGATGGTCTCGGCGGCCAAGCTGCGCCGCGCCCAGGAGCGCGCCATGGCCGCCCGGCCCTACGCAAGGATGATCACCAGCGTTCTTCAATCTCTGAAGGGCCGCGTGGACATCTTTGACGAGACCACCGGCAATCTGGCTCATCCCCTCTTCCTCACCCGCCCCGAAAAGCGCGTACTGCTGATTGTTGTAAGCGGCGACAAGGGCTTTGCCGGCGCGTTCAACTCGAACATAGCGAAGATCGCGATGCAGTTCATCTCGGGCAACGAGGACAAGCAGATCGACATCGAGGCGGTGGGCAAGAAGAGCCGCGATCAGTTCCGCCGCCGCTACCCCGAGGCCGTCTACACCGAGCAGGCCGACGAGCACGGCGCGACCCGCAACGTCCGCGACGCCCGCAAGAATAATGTCGAGATGACCGGCGACCATCCCGGCATGTTGCTCAATCTCCAGACCTCCCGCGTCGAAGAGCTGGCACAAAACATCATCGCCCGCTACGTGCACGAAGAGATCGACGCCGCCTACATCGTCTACAACGAGTTCAAATCCGTCATCTCCCAACGCCTGGTCGTTGAAAAAATCCTGCCGCTGATCGAAGTCGGCAAGCAGCAGATCGCGGGCGCGGTCGAGCCCACAGAGGAAGAGAAGGAACGGGCCGCCGAGGCTGCGCTCAGCGCGGGCATCGTGCTTGAAGCCCCGGACACGACGGAAGCCGAAGAAGAAGCCAAAAAGTTCGGAACCGCGCAGGTGGACTACCTCTACGAGCAGAGCCCCGAGGAACTCTTCGCCGGCCTTCTGCCCAAATACATTTTTTCGATGCTCTACCACGCCATGACCGAATCGGTCGCCGCCGAACACGCGGCCCGCATGACCGCCATGGACTCGGCATCGAACAACGCCTCGGACATGATCGACTCGCTGACGCTGGTAATGAACCGCGTCCGCCAGGCCAAGATCACCACCGAGATCATCGAGATCGTCTCCGGCGCCGCGGCGTTGTGAGAAACAGCTTCTAGCTGCTAGCTTCTAGCCTCTAGCTTTCCGTGCCGAAGGGCACATCGAAAGATTCGATAGAGCTTGAAGCGGCAAGGAAAGAGCTAGAAGCTAAAAGCTAGAAGCTAGGAGCTGTATTTCATGGCAGAGAACATCGGCAAAGTAATTCAGGTCTCCGGCCCCGCCGTAGACGTCCAGTTTGAAGAAGCGACCATGCCGCCCATCTATCAGGCGCTGCGCGTCGTCAGCGACGGCTTCACCGTCCCCACGCCCATCGACGTGATCCTCGAAGTGCAGCAGCACCTCGGCGAGGGTCGCGTGCGCACGGTCGCCATGGAAGCCACCGACGGCATGGTCCGCGGCATGAAGGCCATCGACCTCGGCGGCCCCATCCGCGTTCCGGTGGGCAAAGAGACCCTGGGCCGCGTTATCAACGTCATCGGCGAGCCGGTCGACGAGCTCGGCCCCGTGGGCGAGAAGATGCGCATGCCCATCCACCGGCCGGCGCCGCTCTTCGACGAGCAGTCCACGCAGGAGGAGATGTTCGAGACCGGCATCAAGGTCATCGATCTCATCCAGCCCTTTTTGAAGGGCGGCAAGATCGGCCTCTTCGGCGGCGCGGGCGTCGGCAAGACCGTCGTCATCATGGAGCTCATCAACAACGTCGCCAAGAACCACGGCGGCTACTCGGTTTTTGCCGGCGTGGGCGAGCGTACCCGCGAGGGCAACGATCTCTGGCTCGAGATGTCGGAGTCCGGCGTGATCCACCCTGGCAAGTGGCAGGACTCCAAGTGCGCCCTGGTCTACGGCCAGATGACCGAGCCCCCCGGAGCCCGTCTCCGCGTGGCGCTCACCGGCCTCACCGTCGCCGAGTACTTCCGCGACATCGAAGGCGCCGACACGCTGCTCTTCATCGACAACATCTTCCGCTTCACCCAGGCCGGCTCCGAGGTTTCGACGCTCCTCGGCCGCATGCCCTCGGCCGTGGGCTACCAGCCCAACCTGGCCACGGAGATGGGCGAGCTCCAGGAGCGCATCACCTCCACCAACAAGGGTTCTGTGACCTCCGTGCAGGCCGTCTACGTGCCCGCCGACGATCTTACCGATCCTGCGCCGGCAACCACCTTCGCTCACCTCGACGCCACGACCGTTCTCAGCCGTCCGCTTAGCGAACTTGGTATTTACCCGGCCGTCGATCCGCTGGCCTCCACCTCGCGCATCCTCACCGCGCGCGTTGTTGGCCAGGAACACTACGATGTCGCCCAGGGCGTCAAGAAGATACTGCAGCGGTACAAGGATCTGCAGGACATCATCGCCATTCTCGGCATAGACGAGCTGAGCGAAGAAGACAAGCTCACCGTGGCCCGCGCCCGCAAGGTGCAAAAGTTTCTCTCGCAGCCCTTCCACGTCGCCGAGCAGTTCACCGGCATCCCGGGTCGCTACGTGAAGGTTGCCGAAACGGTGCGCAGCTTCAAGGAGATCATCGAGGGCAAGCACGACGACGTCCCCGAGCAGGCCTTCTACATGAAGGGCACCATCGAAGAAGTGCTCGAGACGGCCGAGAAGCTCAAGGCGACGGTCTAGGGACATAGGGACTAGGGACTAGGGAATTCAGTTATGAGGCACAACGAGACTGTCGGCACAATCTGCTTTTCGTCCCTCGTCCCTAGTCCCTAGTCCCTGTTTCACCGAAAGGCATTTATGGCTGAACAAGCAAACCAACTCCGAGTCCGCCTCGTCACCCCCGAGCGCACGCTCTTCGACCACCCGGCCGACACGGTGCTGCTGCCGGCGAAGAACGGCTACATGGAAGTGCTCTACGGCCACACGCCGCTGCTCGCCGAGCTCGGCGCGGGCGACGTGACCATCCACAACGCCGACGGCGACACCCGCTACAACGTCAACTGGGGATTCGTCGAGGTTCTTCCCGACCGCGTCACCATCCTGGCCAACGACGCTTTGAAGCCCGAGGAGATCGACATCCCCCGCGCCGAAAAGCAGCTCGACCGCGGCTTAGACGACTGGAAGAAGGCCGGCGACAGCGAAGAGGCCTACGACGAAGCCCTCCGCGTAATCTCCGAAGCCGAAGCCAAGATCGCCTCGGCCGGCGGCTCGATCAAGACGCACTAAACCGAATCACCCGATCCAAACCAAGAGCCCTGCTCCCGCAGCAGGGCTCTTGGTCCTAACAAAGCTGTCAGTGAACCTTTGGAATCGAGCGGAGCTAACTTGACGGCGCGGCCTGTAAAGTCATTTACATCCCTTCATTTTCGGATAAGAGCCGGGCACCCCAGTTTTCGCTTCCGATACCTGGGAGAACGCTCCCCCCATTACAATAGTGACGACTCGAGACAGGGGCTCATCGTTGCCGGCAACTACATGACCGTGGAATTCGGGCGCAATAACGCCGCGACGATTGGCATGACCTCGAAGAGCGGAACAGTTTCTTCAACTCCGACGAGTCTTGGAAAGGAACACTATGCGCTTTACTCATTGGGCACGGGTAGCCGTGCTGGTTCTCGTGGCGCCTGGCGTCACAATCTTTGCCCAGACCTTCAAAGCCGGAGCTGGACAATCCGATATTCAGACTTCGCCGAGCATGTTCCCGGTCGCCGAGTTTAGCGGCCTGCACGACCCGGCAACTATCCGCGCTCTGCTGCTCGATGACGGCGTCCAGCGCATTGCCCTCCTCACCGTGGATACGCCCTCCATTCAGGACCCGAGCGTTGTGGAATGGAAGGCGATTGTGGCCAGGGTAGCCGGCATGAAGACAGAAAATGTCCTTGTGATTGCAACCCACGACACGGCTGCGCCGCACATCACCCCGTCTGGCGCAATGCAGATGACGGCCGAGGGGCATGGCATGGCCCCCGGCACTGCACTTGGCCCCGCGCCTGCCGCGCAGAATGCGGACGGGCCTCGGCCGCCCACACCAGCTCAGGCGGCCAATGCCAAGGCCTACGCGAAGGCCGTCGACGATGCTGTCGAGGCAGCGGCAACCAAGGCTGTCACAACGCTCCAGCCTGTGCAAGTGGGCTTCGGGCTCGGCGCCAGCCGGGTCAATGTCAGCTCGGATCTGTTGACGCCCAAAGGCTGGGCGAACGGCTTGAATGACGATGGTTTCACGGACCCCTCACTCGCCCTGATCCGGTTCAGTTCTCTCGATGGCAAGCCACTGGCCTGGCTGATGGATTATGCGGTGCGCCCTGCCATCATGGAGCGGTCCAAGACGGAATCGGGCGGGGATCTGATTTCGGGCGATCTCATCGGAGTGGCTCGGAACTATCTCGAAAAACAATACGGCTCCGGCGCCACGGCAATCTTTCTCATGGGAGCGGCCAACGACCAGCAACCCCTTTTCACCGCCGTTCGCTCTGTCTTCGACAAGGACGGCAACTCGTCGCGCGTCGATATTCATGAAGCGGGTTTCACTTTGGTGGACCTGATTGGCGAGCGGCTTGGCTCGGACGCTGTCCGAGTCAATGAATCGATTAAAACCTCTGCGACACCCACTAGACTGCGCCTGGTGCGGCAAAGCGCCGAAGTCGGAACCCAGGCTCGCCAGCAACCGGGTGGTCCAATTGCTCCAACCGGGCAAAAGGTAGCCATCCCTTATGTCCTGTTGCAGATCGGCGATGTCGTAATCGTTGGGACCAAGCACGAGCTGAACGCAACCACTGGAGTCGAGATTCGAACCGGATCGCCCTTCCCTCATACCATCTTCGCGGCGATGGTCGATGGATCGAACGGCAGCTTGCTCGACAAGAGCGCCTATGATCACGGAACGAATGGAAGTCTCAATTCGTACTATGTACGCGGCTCTGCCGAACTGGTGGTGACCGCTATTGAAGCTCAGCTGAAACAGTTGCACGAAGCACCGTAGTCAGTGAGTTAAAGCGGAACCAGAGTTGACGTATCCCGAAGCCACGGCATTCAGGCCGACGCGACCATCTGGGAGCGGCGACCCCGAACAAAGCTCAACAGGACGCAGTTACTCTGGCTCCGCTTTTAAGCAGGCCAACCGGAATTCCTCATCACCGCCCCATGCCGCGTGACGCCGGAAAGGAATCCAAGAACAAATCCGCTTTCGCCGGCGAGAAGGCATTGAGGGTGCGGCAATTGGCGCGTAGGCGTTCCCCCGCCACAACCGCGCCATGGCCGTCATCAACTCCGCCAAGGGGTACGACCGCCTGAACAAGGACCGCTGGGCGGAGTTCAATCGTCTTTTCGCCATCCCCGCCGAACAAGCCAAGGCCAACGGGCTCACCGAGAAGATCCTCGCCGAGATTCTCGCTGAACGACGATCCAAGCCGAAAGAATGGTTCTCGACACGAACATGGTTGTGAGCGGGCTTCTTTTCCCCGACTCTGCCGCCGCGCTATGAAAGACGAGGCATCCGAATCGGCGCATTCGGTCAGTTGATTGCGCGCAAGTTCAGGCCTCGCGCCGGCTCCAATCCATACGTGACCTGGTAGTACAGCATGGAATTGTATGCAATCATCTCTTCGCGCATGTCGTAGCAGTATTGAAGATCCACGAACTGCTTGATCAAGGCAATTTCGTCCTGATTGAGGGCGGGAATGTCCTTGCTGGACGACATTTGCATGCGAACGAACCATCGCGTCACAAGAAAGCTCTTCGCCTCCGCCGCAGGCTTGCTGGCTATGATCGGCTTCAACTTGCCGCGATCCACCGCAGTCAGCTCGGTGACCATCTTGCTGTCGAGAGCAACTCCGGCGCTGACGATGGCCTTGTAGTCATCCGGCGTCAGCGGATCGGGAGCGGTCTGGGCGCGGCAGAGCGGCGATGCGAAGATTGCACTCAAGATTAAGCCGACTAGTATCGGTAGCTTCATACAATGAGCCTCTTTTCTCAGTTGGGAATTTGTGCCTCTTGTACTCCCGCGCCGATAGGTTGTCAAGGGTTCCAAGCTGTTTGGAGCCCTCAGCGAAGGCTCGGCGAGTTTGAGGAGTTCTTCCAGTCCAGCTCTTCGAGCCTGGCCGCATCCCGTTCGCCCCTTGCCGATCCTGCCTCCCGCCCGATAAAGTTTCAGTCACGTGGTCTTTCCGGGCACTCCTCTTCCCCGCTCCGTCCGAAGGCCGCCGTCCAATCTCCCCCGGAGGATCGCACGATGACTTCCCTGCCGGTTCCGGCGCCCCAGAACCAGGACATTGACTCCACGTTGCGCGAAAACCGCGTCTTCCCGCCGCCGGCCGAATTCGCCGCGCAGGCCCACGTCAAGAGCCTTGAGCAGTACGAGGCCATGTACAAGGAGTCGATCGCCGACCCCGAGGCCTTCTGGGCCAAAACCGCCGCCGATCTCGAATGGTTCAAGCCCTGGGAGAAGGTTCTCGAATGGAACCTCCCCTGGGCCAAGTGGTTCGTGGGCGGCAAGCTCAACCTGAGCCATAACTGCGTCGACCGTCACGCCCTCGGCGCCCGCGCCAACAAGACCGCCCTCATCTGGGAGGGCGAGCCCGCGGGCGAGGTCCGCCGCCTGACATTCGCCGAGCTGCACGTCGAAGTCCAGAAGTTCGCCAACGCCCTCAAATCCCTCGGCATTAAAAAGGGCGACCGTGTGGCCGTCTACATGGGCATGTCGCCCGAACTTGCCATTGCCCTCTTGGCCTGCGCCCGCATCGGCGCGGTTCACAACGTCATCTTCGGCGGATTCGCCGCCTCGGCCATCGCCGACCGCGTCAACGATTCCGGCTGCGTCGCCATCCTTACCCAGGACCTCAGCTACCGTCGCGGCAACGAAATCAAGCTCAAGGCCACCGTCGACGAGGCCATGAACGCCTGCCACACCGTCAAGCACGTCGTCGTTTTCAAGCGCTCCAACTCGCCCATCAACATGGTCGAGGGCCGCGACCACTGGTGGCACGACCTCATGGCCAAGGCCTCGCCCGTCTGCCCCGCCGAGCCCATGGACTCCGAGGACCCGCTCTTCATCCTCTACACCTCCGGGTCGACAGGAAAGCCGAAAGGCCTGCTCCACACCACCGGCGGATACTCGGTACAAACCTATCTCACCAGCAAGATCGTCTTCGACCTCAAGGAGAGCGACGTCTACTGGTGCACGGCCGACGTCGGCTGGATCACCGGCCATTCGTATGTTGTTTATGGGCCGCTGCAAAACGGCGCAACCGTGCTCATGTACGAGGGCGCGCCCAACTTCCCCGATTTTTCGCGCTTCTGGAAGATCGTCGACGACCACAAGGTCAGCGTCTTCTACACCGCGCCCACCGCCATCCGCGCCTTTATCAAATGGGGCGACGAGCACGTTGAAAAACACGACCTCAGCTCGCTGCGCCTGCTCGGGACGGTTGGAGAACCGATTAACCCCGAGGCGTGGATGTGGTATCGCGAGAAGATCGGCCACAACCGCTGCCCCATCGTCGATACCTGGTGGCAGACCGAGACCGGCGCAATCATGATCGCTCCGATTCCCGGCGCAGTTCCCACCAAGCCCGGCTCGGCCACGCGCCCCTTCTTCGGCATCGAGCCGGAGGTCGTCACCAAGCCCGACGCGAACGGCCACTTTCATAAGGTCCCAGCCGGCTCGGGCGGCCTGCTGGTTGTCCGCAAGCCCTGGCCCTCGATGGCGCGAACCATCTACGGGGATGCGGAGCGCTATCAAAAAACATACTGGTCCGACGTGCCCGGCTGCTACTTTACCGGCGACGGCGCGCGCCAGGATGCCGACGGCTACTTCTGGCTCATGGGCCGCGTCGACGACGTCATCAACGTGAGCGGCCACCGCCTCGGCACGATGGAAGTCGAGTCGGCCCTCGTCGCCCATCCCAAGGTTGCCGAAGCCGCCGTCGTCGGCCGGCCGGACGATCTCAAGGGTCAGGCCATCTCGGCCTTCGTCACGCTCGAGAGCGGCAACCAGCCGAGCGAAGCCTTGAAGGACGAGCTCAAGAAGTGGGTCTCTAAGGAGATCGGCTCCCTGGCGCGCCCGGACGACATACGATTCACCGACGGCCTGCCCAAGACCCGCTCCGGCAAGATCATGCGCCGCCTCTTGCGAGAGCTCGCCGGCGGTGGCGACATCAAGGGCGACGTGACCACGCTCGAAGACTTCACCGTCATCGCGCGGTTACGCGAGTCCGAGGAAGGATAGCTCTTCTATGTTCTCCAGGAAGCTTGTATATTGTCTGCTCGGCTCCGCTCTCTGCTTTTCGTCCCTCGCTGCGTCTGCTCAGCAGCAGGCCGCAAGCCAGCCGAATTCCAACGATCCCATCGACCAGATGCACGTTCCCTACGGCATCTCGGTCAACCTCGCGGATGCGCAGAGGGTCGTAGCCGCGGCCGGCGCCTTCGCCCGCAAGCAGAACTGGGAGATGTCGTTCGCGGTAGTCGATACCGGCGGCCAGCTCATTTACTTCGAGCGGATCGATGGAACCGAAAACTCATCGGTCGATATGGCCATCGGCAAGGCGCAAACCGCCGCGCTCTACCGGCGGCCCACCAAGGCCTTTGAAGACCGGCTTGCGCAGGGAGGCGCCAATCTGCGCGTGCTGGGCATGAAGGGCGTGGTTCCCGTCAGCGGTGGCGTGCCGCTCGTGGTGGGCGGCAGGATCGTCGGCGCAATCGGCGTCTCCGGCGGATCGAGCGAGGAAGATGGCGGCGCCGCCCAGGCCGGCGCCGCCGCGCTTAAGTAACAAACCGCCAAGATAGAGCGCGACACCTCCAGGCGCGGAACTTCACCGTATTTGCGCGGCTTTGGGGGTCGGAAGAAGGATAGGACCGACCCGAATGCAGGCAAGTGTCATTGGAAGTAAGCTAGGGTATCTCGACGTGGGTATAGCTGCCCGGCCTTACCGTCTTCAGCGCATCGACAACAATCTGTATCTGCGAGCGAAGCTGTGGCCATTGCTGCCGGCTCAGAACCATAACCGCAATCTTCCGACCCCCAATCGTCTGCTGATAGGGCATGTTCCTGTCCGTGGTGAGCAAGAGGTCGAATCCGGCATTCTCGGCAACGGTCAGGAGTTCGCCGTTCTTCAGCCGATCCCAGCCCTGCTGCGCAGTCGTGCGTGCGCTATGCCCTTCAAGATAAGGAATAATCGGCGCCGGAGTTCCCTGATCGAGCAAGATCAACATCTAAGCCGCGTGCCTCGATTCCTTCTTCAGACTCTTCGCTGCGAATTCGATCACGGCTCTCACCTGTTCGCGGTCCAGACCGTCAAACCACTCCATCAGGTCGTCGAGGCTGGCCCCGGCCGCCAGGTTCTCAAAGATCGCAGACACCGGCATCCGAGTCCCACGAAGGACCCACGCACCGCTTACCTTTCCGGGGACGCTTTCGACAGCGTCACATTGGGACCAATCGAGGGCTGCCATCGCCAGAACTCCTGATACAAAGTTACGCCAAATTCTGCAATTATGGGAACCCCGCACGCAAAGAGGCGTCCGCTGCGGCGGACGCCTCTCGTCTTTCGAACCCCAATCTCTGCCTAGAAGCTGTACACCACGCCGATCGTAGCCCGCGCGTTCCAGGACCGGTGCGGAGACAGCGCCAGCGAAGGCGAGTTGTTGTTGGGCGAGAACGACGCGGCTACGCGGTCACCCGTGGTGCGAATGGCCCAGCGTCTGCTGAGCCGCCAGCTCATGCCGCCGCCCAGTCCGCCCGCAAACGAGGAGTTGGGCGACATGTTCTCGCCGCCGGTGTGCTCATAACCCAGCTCGGCAAACAACTGCGCGCTCACCGGGCCGTAGATATCAAAATGCAACTCGGGTCCGGCCAGCACCGAGTACACCGAGGGGTTGCCGGGGTTGCCGCTGCCCGTGGCGACGCGGTCGTAGTCCACCGTGCCCATCAGGCCCAGGTACTTGCCCCAGTCGCGGGTCAGCGTCACTTTTCCGCCCATAAGGCCATGGCGCGAAAGATCCACCTGGTTCAAACTCGTGTAGCTGAAACCGGCATAAACCTGATACTTGGCCGGCTGGGCTTCCGCCGTCTCCGGCGCGGCCTGTGCAACCGCTGCGGCCGGCACAAGCGCGGCCAGCAATGCTAGCGCAATCGTTCTCTTCAACTCGAACACTCCTGGCTGCTTGCTTCCTCGGTCCGCCATCCGGCCGGGAAGATCGCAAGCCACCCCTCAACAGGGTTCCCGCGATTTTCGGTACCCTCCTAGAGTATCGCCTTCCCCCCGGTTTGAAGAAGTGCGGAAGCACTCCTCAGCCGCTCCCTCAATCCTCTTCCAGATACCAGGGAACATTGATCAGCACGATGCGCCGGTTACCCCGCATCAACAGGACCGCCTTGATGATCTCCGAGCGGCGATTGTGCAGGAATCCCTCCCACCAGTGGCGAACCACCAGTTCCGGAATCAGCACGCACACCTTACGGGTATCCGTCTCGCGCTCCACCTGCAGAATGTAGTCGAGAAGCGGCCTCAGGATCGACCGGTAGGGCGACGTGACAGCCACCAGTTGCGGCACCGCCCGCCCCGCCGCACGCAGCGGCTCGGCGATCATCGGCTCCCATAGCGCGGAAAAGGGGTCATCCTCCTCGGCCGTCACCACATGCACACAGCGAATATCGCTCGTCAGCGTCTCGGCAAACGACAGCGCCTTCTCCGAGATGCGGTTCCAGCGGTCGATGGGAAGAATCACAATCGGCTCATGCACCGGCGCGGGAATCATCGGCCGGTCGAGGCAGGTCTCCCGGTCCACGCGCACGTAGTGCCGCTTCACCGTGCGCATGAACACGATCATCACCACCACCAGCAGCGCCGTAATCCATGCGCCCTCGGTGAACTTGGCCACCAGCACCACCACGCTGGTAATGCCCGTAGCCACGGCCCCCAGGCCGTTGATCAGCATCCGACCGCGCGCCTGTCCCTGCCGCTTCCAGTGCATCACCATCCCGGCCTGCGACAGCGTAAAGGCCAGAAACGCGCCGATGGCAAACAGCGGAATCAGCCGGTCCGTCACGCCGCCAAAGACGATCAGCAGCATCGCCGTCAACGCCACCAGCACGTAGATGCCCCACGAGTAGAGCAGCCGCCGCCCGCGAATCGTAAAGATGTGCGGCATGGAATCGTCGTGGGCAATGGCCCGCGTCAAACGAGGAAAATCCGCAAACGAGGTGTTTGCCGAAAGCGCCAGTACCACCAGCACAGACCCGATCGTCAGCGAGTAGAACCACCCTCGCCCCATCACCGCCCGGGTCAGCATCGACAGCACGCTCTCGTATCCCGGACCGTTCGGATCGGTCGCCGCAATCCCGTACGCCCGGGCCAGCAGCGCGATCCCGCCCAGCAGAACCGCCAGCAGCAGGATGATGATGGTCAGCGTCGTCTTCGCATTCTTCCGCGTGGGCTCGCGGAACGCCATCACGCCGTTGCTCACCGCTTCCACGCCGGTCATCGCCGTACACCCCGACGAGAACACCTTCAACAGCAGCCACAACCCCACCGCGGTGGTTGCCGGCGGAATGGCCGGCATCGCCATCGCCGGCACTGGATGCCCGCCCGCCGCCAGCACATGCCAGCCGCCCACTCCGATCACAATCAGCAGCGTTGCGGTGAACAAATACGTGGGAATCATGAACACCACGCCCGTATCGTGTACCCCGCGCATGTTCACAATCGTCAGAATCGCCAGAATCCCCAGGCACAGCGCCAGCGTGTGCGGCTGCAGGCCGGGCACGGCCGAGATCAGCGCCCCCACACCGGCCGAGATGCCCACTGCCGCGTTCAGCACATAGTCGATCATCAGCGCCGCGGCAGCCAGCAGCCCTGCCTTCTCGCCCAGGTTCTCGCTGGCCACGGTGTAAGAACCGCCGCCCTGCGGATAGGCCTCGATCGTTTGCCGGTAGCTGAAGAACACCAGGAACAGCAGCACCACGATCGCCGCGCTTACCGGAACGATGTAGCGCACGCCCACGAATCCCAGCGGGATCAGGAGCGTGAGCGCAGCTTCCGGTCCGTACGCCGCCGAGCTCAGCGCGTCCAGGCCGAAGACCGGAATGCCCGCAATGGGGCCAATGTGTTCGGCGCGCTCCTCGCTGGTGGCGAGCGGCCGGCCTAACAACAGATAGAAAAGCCGTTTCGTGAGGGGCATTTGGATGTGTGTGTTCGGCGGCCGGGAATTTGAGGGGAAGACCGCCTCAGCTAGTGTCTCACGGCGGGAATCTATTTCTCGGGCAGTCCCTGATGGTCAGCC